>JABLTR010109300.1_pt1 | contig 14947 bp, 12 predicted proteins | sample 7160071 | NCBI WGS metagenome assembly JABLTR01 (sample SAMN14651230, study PRJNA627086) | human gut metagenome | isolation source: feces | host: Homo sapiens
CCTGTCGATCCGCTATGAGGAAGCGATGGACCTGCTGGAGATCGAGGAGGCCTTACGTCCATCCATCTTACGGTTGCTTACAGAGGAAGCGTGAACCGATACGGACAGTTCGCTGTCCGTTTTTTATATGCTGGCTGCTGTTGTGCGAGGACAGGAAGAGCAGAGCGTAAATGCGGATCGTGTGGACAGTATCTGAACGTTTGTTGACATCGTGTCAGTATTGCTGTATAATGAACCTGACATGATGTCAGAAATGCTTTGAGGCAGACTCTGTATCTGCCAGGGAGGAACGTTATGACAAGAGGATCATCGCAGCGGATCGAACAGAGAAGAAATGAGATCATCGACGCATGTGAGGCACTTTATCAGACAAAAGGGTTCCGAGAGGTGACCATCAAGGACATCAGCCAGGAGACCAGCTTTTCCCGTCCTTCCATCTATAATTACTTTGAAACAAAAGAGGAGATCTTCCTGGCTCTGCTGACCAGGGAATACGATGGATGGACACAGAAGCTGCAGCAGGTCAGCCGGCAGAAGGGACCCTGGGAGCGGGAGCGTTTTGCACAGGCACTGGCGCATACGCTGGATGGTCAGGAGATCATGCTGAAGATCCAGACCATGAATCTTTATGAGATCGAAGAAAACAGCCGGAGAGAATGTCTGGTGTCATTCAAACGTTCGTTTTATCAGGCTATGTGTGCGTTTGATGACTGCCTGGGCGCCTATCTGCCGCAGATGGAAGAGCAGACCAGGCAGGAGATCCGCTTTGCGTTCTTCCCTTTCCTCTACGGGCTCTATGCATATGCGCATCCCACGCAGAAGCAGCTGGACGTCATGGAAGAGGTCGGCATCCCTTCTGCACAGATGACGATCGAGGAACTGGCTGGTCACTGCATCTTGCAGTTGCTGCCGGAAAAGCGAGGAGGTAAGTAACGATATGGAATATGCAAAACTGGGGAACACGGACATCGAAGTGTCGAAGCTCTGTGTTGGCTGCATGAGCTTTGGCAGATCCGGCACGATGCACAAATGGACACTGGATGAAAAGGAGACGGAAAATATCGTCGGGCATGCGCTGGATCTGGGCATCAATTTCTTTGATACGGCCAATGGCTACTCGGAAGGGACCAGTGAGGAATATCTGGGTCGGGCGCTCAAAAAGCACATTGCAAGAGATCGGGTGGTCATCGCCTCCAAGGTCTACTTTAATCCGGGCCGGCTTTCTGCCAGTGCCATCCACCGGGAGATCGAGGGAACGCTGGAACGTCTGGGCACGGATTATCTGGACCTGTATATCATCCATCGCTTTGACTATGAGACGCCCATCGAGGAGACCATGGAAGCGCTGAATGATCTGGTGGTATCCGGGAAGGTCCGTGCGATCGGGGCATCGGCCATGTACGGCTATCAGTTTTACAATATGCAGATGGTGGCCAGAGATCATGGATGGGCACCGTTCGTTGCCATGGAGAATCACTACAATCTGCTGTATCGGGAGGATGAGCGGGAACTGATCCCGATCTGCCGGCAGATGAATGTATCGCTCATGCCATACAGCCCGCTGGCAGCCGGACATCTGACCCGCCCGCAGTGGAATTCGGATTCGCTTCGCAGTCAGACCGATCGGGTCGCCATGGGGAAATACGATCATGCGCAAAAACAGGATATGGAGATCGTCCGCCGGGTCCATGCACTGTCGGAAAAATATGGCGTCAAGATGCAGCAGGTCGCACTGGCATGGGAATGGGCCAAAGGGGTGACTGCACCGATCATCGGTGCGACCAAGGCCGCTCACTTTGACGATGCGGCCGGCGCATTCGACCTGCATCTCACAGCGGAGGATATCGCCTATCTGGAGGAGCCGTACGTACCGCACAAGATCGTCGGTGCGATCGATCAGAACCCTGCGGATGGCGTCATGCTGCTGGACATAAAGAAATAAACAGGAGGTGGAACATGCGTATTACGATGCATCTCTATGATACCGGAAGCGGTGACAACGCTCGCAGGTTTGCCATGGAGATGGAACAGAGCGGAATAGCAGATCAGGTTCGTGCGGAACCTGGGAATGAAAGGTATGAATATTTCTTTCCGATGAACGATCCGCAGACAGTGCTGCTGATCGACAGCTGGAGCGATCAGCGCGCGCTGGATCAACATCACGCATCTCCCATGATGCAGACGATCGCGACACTTCGGGAGAAATATGATCTCCATATGCGAGCGGAACGATATGTTTCCGTTTCGCCGGAAGGTGCAGCAGCGGATGAGAAGTTCATCCGAAGATAAGACAGGATACAGACGGGGTCCTTCCGGATGAAGGGCCCTTTTGCCGTTGGAGTGCATTCGGACAGCCCTGCTTTCTCCATCACAGGGTGGGCATTCCACAGGAAATTTGGACGTGTTCGGCAGATCTCACAAAAGAAAAGCAGACGCTGGGTCTGCCGATGTACAGGTGCTTTCCTGCTCCTGTCGCTTTTATGCGATCTGCTTCAGATCTTGATGACGCTGGCCAATCCGCCCAGGGCGCTCTCCTTGAGCTCGATCGGCAGTTTCTTTCCGGTCTTGTTCATCGTCTCTACGACCATGTCAAAGCTGACCCGGTTTTTGTGTACCTTGCGCAGATGCTTGGCGAGGATGGCTGCATCGATCGCCCGCAGGGCACAGACGGCATTTCGCTCGATACATGGGATCATGACATAGCCGCCGACCGGATCACAGGTCAGTCCCAGGTGGTGCTCGATGCCCATTTCAGCCGCATATTCGATCTGTTCGCTGTTTAGTCCCATCAGATAGGCGACCATGGCAGCACCCATGGAACAGGCGGCGCCGATCTCTGCCTGACAGCCGCCCTGTGCACCGGAGATGGTGGCGTTCTGCTTGATCAGATTGCCGATCAGTCCGGCGATCTTCAGTCCGTTGACGAGTTGTTCCCGCTGCATCTTGCAGTCGTAGTAATAGTAGTAGAGCAGGGCCGGCAACAGACCGCTGCTGCCCAGGGTCGGTGCAGTGACGGTCATGCCGCCGGCTGCGTTTTCCTCGCTGGCCGCATATGCGTAGGCGCTCAGCAGCAGCTTCTCTTTTTCAGACCCTTCGCAGGTGATGGCCTCGCTCAGCAGGGAGCGGGCGATGCGCTCCATCTTGAGCCTCCCCGGCAGGATGCCGGCGGTATTCAGTCCGGTATCGACCGTCTTGCACATCTGGATGAGGATGTCGTTGAGATAGTCGTTGATCGCTTCGCCCTCCACTTCATCGACATAGCGGACGAGATCGATCTGTTTTTCCTCACAGTAACGCAGGATCGCATCCAGCGAGCGATGCGGATAGATGTCCTTTCCTTCTGTGCTCGTCTCCCCTTCGATCTCGATGGCGCCTCCGCCGACGGAATAGACGGTCATGGCACACAGCAGCTGATCCTGCGCATCATAAGCGGACAACTGCATCGTGTTGGGATGTGCCATCGTTTCGTTTACGTTCATCGTGATGACACAGGGCTTTGGCGAGAAGGTCTTTTCGATGATGACATCGGTCAGATGGCCTTTGCCGGTCAGGGCCAGCGAGCCATACAGCGTAACATGGTAATGGTCCGCATGCGGTGCGCGGCGGATGAGCTCCAGAGCGGCGCGCTGCGGCCCCATCGTGTGAGAGCTGGATGGTCCCGGTCCGATGCGGAATAATTCTCTCAGTGATTTCATAGGCGGATCCCCCTTCGTATTCAGCAATCCTAGTGTATCGCAAAAGGGGAAAAATGAACAGGGAAAGATCAGAAAAAGCGCGGAGAAACCGCTGTTTGCAAAGCATCTGTGCCAAGGGGAGACGGCTTACAAAAATGAAACAAAAAAACGTCAAGTGGATGGATAAAAACAGAGTGCTCTATGCTATAATAGGATAGAATCAGAATGTGGTTGGCAGAAAGCGGGTGATTGTTGGGTACATACACGAACAGCGAAGCACACATCAGGATCGGCGGCAGAGGAAAGGGGGACCTTCGGTTATGGCAAGAAGGGTGTCGAACAGCGGACAGACGAGGATCAAGCGCAATCTGGAAGCGATCATGCCATTGACCAGACAGATTTTTTCCCTGCTGAAATATTATGTGATCGGCGTTGCCATCGTGCTGCTGATCGCAAATTTTATTGCCAAGCCGGTCGTTGTGCGCGGTTCGAGCATGAATCCGACGCTCAATAATTTTGACATCTGCATCTCCAATCGGCTCTCCATCGTTCTGGGCGGCACGATCGATCGTTTTGATATCGTCGTAGCACAGACCGAAGAAGGGGAGATCGTCAAGCGGGTCGTCGGCATCCCAGGCGATGTCATCAGTTATCAGGGAGGCGTGCTGACGGTCAATGGCACAACGGTCGTAGAGGATTATATCATCGACGATCCGTCCAAGCATCACTCGGATATGGATTTTCGTGAGATACGACTGGGAGCGGACGAGTATTTTCTGATGGGGGACAATCGGACCGGATCGACGGATTCCCGTTATTTCGGACCGTTTCACCGCAGCGATATCATATCGAAGGACATGTTGATTCTTTTCCCGTTTAATCGGATCAGACTGGTATAGATAGTTGAGGAGTGTGTAGAATGCGTAAAGTAGGGATCGATTTAGGAACAACAAACTTGCTGATTTGTGTGGATAACGAAGGTGTGATCGTGGATGAACCATCGGTTTTGACCATCGATGCGCAGACGAAGAAGTGCATTGCGGCCGGTAAAGAGGCCAAGGAGATGCTGGGACGTACGCCGGGCAGCATGATCAGCATCCGCCCGCTGAAGGATGGCGTCATCGCTGACTTTGATGCGACGGAGATGCTGCTGAACTATTTCTTCAAGCAGTGCAACCTGCAGGGGATGTTTCGCAAGAACATCATCCTGATCTGTCATCCGACCAACATAACGACCGTAGAGAAGAATGCGATCCGTGACTGTGCCTATCGTGCCGGAGCGAAGCGCGTCTATCTGGAGGAGGAGCCGAAGGTGGCTGCGGTAGGTGCCGGACTGGATATCGGAAAGGCCTGCGGCAGCATGGTGCTGGATATCGGAGGCGGTACGAGCGACATCGCCGTCCTCTCGCTGGGAGACATCGTCTGCTCAACTTCTCTGAAGGTGGCCGGCAACCGGTTTACCCAACTGATCATCGACTATCTGCGTAAATATCGCAAGCTGGCGATCGGTGAACAGATGGCGGAAGAGGTCAAGATCCGCATCGGTTCCGCACTGCCGCTGGATGAACCGCTGACGATGAAGGTCAGCGGACTGGCGCTGGACAGCGGTCTGCCGGTGACGATCGAGGTCAATTCCAACGAGGTGGAATCGGCCCTGCGTTCAGCGGTGGATGAGATCGTTCGTGCGGTGCGCACGGTGCTGGAGATCACACCGCCGGAGCTGGCTGCGGATATCATCCAGCGCGGCATCGTCATGACCGGCGGCGGCTCTCTGCTGCAAAATTTTGACGAGCGTCTGCGCAGCGAACTGCAGATTCCGGTCTACATCGCAGAAAATGCGCTGCACTGTGTCGTGGATGGCTGCAGCATCATGCTGGAACAACTGCATTAAGGGATCCCTTTGATCGATCAGAAGGCGGTATGCGTGGAGCATGCCGCCTTTTTGAAATATGAAAAAACGCTCTATAGAGATCGAGACTTTCTTAGCGATCGTTCGTTAAGAGAGAACACCCTCATATTGAGCGTTTTTTTTATCTGGTTTTTATAGATATAAGGAGCTGTCGTCGTCATCGTCATACAGTGCATGGTGGAATTCACGTAGCTGTTCCTGATCGGCCATGGCGGCCAGTGCACCGGCCATCGTCGTGGTGTGGGCGGCGTACAGGTTGGCAAATTCCAGATGGTGTTTCATCCTCTCCAGCGGGATCGCTTCCAGATCATCGCTCTCTTCCTTCAACAGACAGTAGAGGAATGCGCCGATAAAGGAATCACCGGCACCGGTCGTATCGACGACCTGGACCTGATGTCCTTTGGCGGAGATATGATCGTTGCGCCGATACAGGGTGGCGCCATCTTTTCCCTGCGTGTAGACGACACACTTGCAGCGATGAGAAAACAGAAACGGAAGCGCTTCTTCGATGTCGTTCTTACCGGTGATGAATTCCAGTTCTTCGTCGGAGAGCTTCAGAATGTCGGCATAGGGCAGAAACTCGTGTACGGTCTGCTTCAGAGCCTCTGCATCGTCCCAGAGGGAGAAGCGCAGGTTCGGATCAAAGCTGATGAGCACGCCTTTTTTCAGCGCCAGCTCCAGCAGTGCGCGGTGTGCCTGCTTCATCGGTGAATCGACCAGTGATACGCTGCAGAAGTGCACCAGCCCGCAGTCATCGAGCAGATGCTCGTGGATGTTTTCCGGACCGTATTGCAGATCGGCGGCCGTGCGGCGATAGAACTTAAAATCGCGGTTGCCGTCTTCGCGCAGCGATACGAAGGAGAGCGAGGTATCGTATGCGCTCGTCTGCAGGATGTGCGAAGTATCGATGCCGCTTTCCTTCAGCGATTCGATGATGTGATCGCCGAATGCGTCCTTTCCCAGCTGAGTGAGCACCATCGCCGGTACGCCCAGCTTGGCGACCGCACCGGCCACATTGGCGGGCGCACCGCCGGCTACCCGGCTGAACCCTTCCACATCTTTCAGGTCGCAGCCTTTGCGCTGTGGGATAAAATCGATCAGCGCTTCGCCGATGACACAAAGCTTCTGTTTCATGGAATGCCTCCTTTATCTGATCTGATGTGCGGACAGCGCATGCAGTCGCAGGATCGCCGGCTGTCCTTCTGTCTTCAGTTTAACACATCTTGGACGCGTTGGGTAAATTCTTGTCGTAAAAACTTCACTGCCTTCGTTGAGGAACACTTCCAGCGAAGAGGTGTCGGAGAAGAGGTGCAGATCGTGCAGCTGTGCGAGGTGTACGCTGCGGGTCGTGCGTCCGCATCCGCAGGCGGTGATGTCCAGGGTAAACAGCTGATCCTGGTAGGTGAGGCGGATCTCTTCGCTCAGCGACAGAGTGAGTTGCTTACAGCCATCCAGCTGCAGTTCCAGCTCATAACATTCTTCATCGAAACCGCGTGCGTTGAGCGCTTCGACGTCCATCTGCCAGCTTTCCCTGCGCAGGCCTTCCAGTTCCGGCAATGGCTGCTGGTGCAGCATGCCATCCTTCCAGCTCAGCAGACGGGGGATGGTGAGCGCGTGCTGCCAGCCGTGATCCGTCGTCGGATTGGTATAGTCCGCATCCGGGATCCCCATCCAGCCGATGAGGATGCGCCGTCCCTGTTCATCGGCAAAGCTCTGCGGTGCGTAGAAGTCAAAGCCGCGGTCCAGCTGATGGACCGTCTCGACACTCAGACCATCGGCCAGCGTATGAGAGAGCTGCATCCAGACGCAGGAATGGACATTGGCATAGTCTGCTCCCTGTGTGGGGACGCCCTGCGGACAGGTGATGAGCAGATGCTGACCGTCCAGTACGAAGAGATCTGGGCATTCCCACATGTAGCCCAGCGGCTCCTTCGTACGCAGGGCGTAACGATATTGCCAGTGGGAGAGGTCGCCACTGGAAAAGAGGAGGAGCGCGCCGTGATCGTCATCATCACGGGTCCCCTGCACCATATAGGTGACACCGTCTTCTTCGATCAGCTTCGGATCACGGATGTGCTGGGTAAAGCCTTCGGGATAGTCTTCCATGCCCATCACCAGCTCCTTTCGTTCAAACTGAAAGCCATCCGGGCTGACCAGGTGGATGGTGTTGGCCACCCGTCCGCTGTGGATGTAGTCATAGTCGGGACGGTCGAACAATTTGATGTTGCCGGTATAGAAGAAATGGATCTGATCGTCTTTGACAAAGGCACTTCCGGAATAGGCGCCGTGGGCATCCAGCGCACTGTCGGGGAACAGGAAGGGTTCGTGTTCCTCGTAGTGGATGAAATCGGTGGTGGTGAGATGGGCCCACAGCTTGAGATCCCCGTTGACATCGAAGGGATCGTACTGATAGTAGATGTGATAGATGCCGTGGAACTGGCAGAGACCGTTGGGGTCATTGAGCCATCCCAGCCGCGGCATCAGGTGATAGCGCAAGGCGCGCGGATCGCTCTGTACGCGCCGGATGGCCGCATCCTGTGTGGGGATCCATCGCTGATAGTCTGCGCGTGTGACAGGGGAATATTTCTGAAACATATTACTTCTTCCTCATCGTGAGGATCGGCGTTTCGAGATCGTCCGCCTCTCCTTCGTATATCTCGATGTCGTATGCATCGCTGTTGGTGACGATGACCATCGTCTGATCGCTGTAACCGGCATCCTTGATCTTGGTGCGGTCGAAGCGCAGGATCGGTGTGTGTGCCTGGACGTGTTCCCCCTCTTTGACCAGAGGGGCAAAACCTTCGCCGTTGAGGCTGACGGTATCGATGCCGCAGTGGATCATGATCTCTGCGCCCTGTGGGCTCACCAGTCCCAGTGCGTGTCCGTTTGGAAAGGTGAAGGCGACCTGTGCGTCGCAAGGGGCATAGATGGTGTCATCCGCCGGATCGATGCAGACGCCTTTTCCCATGCCCTGGGAGGCAAAGGCCGGATCCTCTGCCTGGGTGATGTTCTTCACGGTTCCTTTCAGCGCGGCATACAGCGTGATCGGTTCCTGCGCATCGGCAGGCTGTGTGGGAACGGAGGTTTTTTCGGATGCGGAGGGCGTATTGGCTCCTTCGATCTTTTTCCAGAACACCAGTGTCAGGATGGCAGCGGTCGCCATCGACAGCACCAGGCCGATGCCAAACATCGCCCAGTTCTGCGGCAGGACGGAGATGAAGCCCGGCAGTCCGGCAGCGCCCAGAGCCTGAGCAAGGATGTGGAACATCGCACACCAGGCACTTCCCACGGCAGAGCCTGCCATCGCTGCATAGAATGGATAGCGCAGCTTCAGCGTGACACCGAACATCGCCGGTTCTGTGATGCCCAGCAGTGCGCTGACGCCGGCGGCACTGCAGATGGATTTCAGCTTGACATCCTTCGTCTTGAACAGGACGGTCAGCACGGCGGCTCCCTGAGCGACGTTGTTCATCGATGCGGTGATGAAGATGAAGCTGCCGCCGGTAACGGCGATCGAAGCCAGCAGCTGGGTCTCGATCGGAATGAAGGAGTGATGCATGCCGGTCAGGGTGATCGGTGCATAACCCAGGCCGAACAGACCGCCGCCGATCGGTCCCAGCGTATTGTAGAGCCAGGTGATGCCGTCTGCCAGCAGATCGCCCGCACCGCGTAAGATCGGTCCGACGAACAGGAAGGTGATGAAGGCGCTGATCATGATGGACAGCAGCGGGGTCGTCAGATTGTCCAGCCAGGTCGGCGTCACTTTGTGCAGCCGCTTCTCGATGTTGGCCAGGATCCAGGATACCGCCAGTACCGGCAGGACCGTGCCCTGATAGCCGACGGCCTGCACGCTGAGGCCAAACAGATTCCAGGTCGGTACTTCGACGCCGGTACCCAGCGAATAGGCGTTGAGCAGATCCGGGTGTACCATGATCATGCCCATGGCCGCACCCAGATAAGGGTTGCCGCCAAAGCGTTTGGTCGCAGAGAAGCCGATCAACACCGGCAGGAAGGTGAAAGGCGCATTGGCGAAGATGTTGATGCAGTTTGCCAGATCGCGAAACTGCGGAAATTGATCGATGATGGAACGTCCGCCGTCAAACATCGCAGCGGTCAGGACGTTGTTGATGCCCATGAGCAGACCGCCGGCGACGATGGCCGGGATGATCGGCACGAAGATATCGGAAAACATCTTGATGAAGCGCTGGATCGGGCTGCCCTGTTTCTCTTCCGGCAGCGGTGCGCGTTCGACCGCATTGCCCAGCTGTTTCTGTACTTCGTCACATACGAGGTTGACCAGGCCGGAACCCAGGATGATCTGGAACTGGCTGTTGGTCATGAAGACGCCTTTGACGGCTTCGATGTCGGTGATCGCATCCTCGTTGCGAAGATCGGCGTTGTAAAGCTGAAAACGGAGACGGGTCGCACAGTGCTGCACGGAACGGATGTTGTCTTTTCCGCCGACATGCTCGATGATCTGCGCGGCAATCGCTGCATAATCCATACTTGTATCCTCCTCATCTGGTATTTGTGGAATCGGTACCACATCAATTACGATGTCATTCTATAACCGCTTACATCGAATGTCAACCGTTTTTCGCAAATTTATGGTACCGATTCCATAAAATGTTGTGCAGAGGGAAGGACAGGGACAAAAAGTGTGCGTTTTTCTCGGATTTGTAAATCATTTCCACAATATGCGGGACACCGTCCGGCTGTGGCATTTATGCGCGATTTGATGGGAATAGTGTGAAATTATGTGATATAATAGAGGTAACCATGTTAGGGGGGAATATGAATGGAAAATCTGAAGAGGTATATTACTCGGAAAAACCTGCTGATGACATCGTTCATCACCGGCGTGATCGGAGTGGTCATGCTGCTGATCTACTTTCTTACGATCAATACGATGTCGGCCAGCGCGCTCTCGATGCTCTCTTTCTTGTGCATCCTGTTTTATGTGAGCTTTTTCTTGTTGCTGCTGCTGACGGCGGCCTATGCGTTCCACATCTTTTATGACAAGCAGCGCTCCACGACGCTGTATGTGCTGGCGGGATGCACCGTGGTCGGACTGCTGGCTTCTCTGTTCAGCATTTCGACGGTCAATGTGATCTTTCAGGTGATCAACGGCAACTTCTCTGCCATCTGGTCGCTGTCCGCTTCTGCGCTGAATGTGGATACCTGGCTGATCATCATGATGATCGGACAGATCGCCGCCGGGGTGCTGGCCGGTTATCTGCGGTTTGTGAAAAAGGCGGAGGAGCTCAGCAGTGAGGATCTTTCGCAGATGCAGGATACGGCGAAACAGGTCGGGGATGCGGCTGCGACGGCAGCGCGCAAGGCGGCCGGCAGCGTCAGCGAAGGAACGGCGAAGCTCTCTGAAAAGTGGAAAAACTATTATCATACGGAAAAGGGAAAGAAGACGGTACGTCTGGTCGGCATCGCGGCAGTGGTCGTCATCGTCGTGATCATCGCCATCAGCATCTGGTCGGCAACGCGAACGACGCCGATCGATCTCACCAGTTCCTGTGAGGTTACTTTTGAAGGATATGATGGGGAAGGGGATGCATACATCAACTGTGATGTGGATTATGACATCAACAACCCGCAGATTGCTTCTTTCGTGTATGACGTGGAGTACACGATCGATAATGACGGTGCGCTCTCCAATGGCGACAAGGTCATCCTGCATGCGGATTACAGTGAGGAAACGGCCCGCAATCTGAAGCTGGGCGTGGAAAATGCGGAACGAGAGATCACCGTGGAAGGGCTGACCGAGGTCTATCGGACCTACGAGGACATTCCGAAGGAGGTTTCCGACGGATTTGCTTCTGCGGCGCAGGCAGCGCTGGAAGCGGAGCTCAAGGAGGATGAGGGATCGACCTTCGGACCGGATACGATCACGATCAACAGCTGTGAGAACATCGGTGTTTACTATCAGTACAGCAGTTCATGGGGCGAAGGCAGCGTCTACTACCTGTTCCGTACGGATGTCACAGAAGAGGATGAATACTCTGTGGACAATATCATCGATTACTACTATGTGAGCATCGATCCGATCAGCTCCGAATATACATTGGATCTGGCTGTGGATTCGGATGATATCTACGTCTCCGGCATGTATCTTTACGATGACGAAAAGAATGATGCACAGGCCGGTGAATGGCTGAAGAGCTATTATTCAGATCTGCAGGTCGTCTCTGAGAATTTCTCCGATGAGACCTATCAGGATACGACCACAGAAAAATAAACAGAAACAGGCAAACGGCACCCGCAAGGGTGCCGTTTATTCATCAGAGGGATGAGGTGTTCGGGTACAGACGCTTTCTCCTTCGATAAAGGTGTAGTTGACATACTGGATCGGCTGTACTTCTTCGTTGCGGATCATGCGCAGGATCGTACGGGCGCAGCATTTTCCGCTGTACTCGGTATCGAAGCGCACGGTGGCCAGCTGCGGGGTCAGCAGTTCGCTGATATCGTAACCACCAAAGGAGATGATGGAAATGTCCTGCGGGATGCGATAGCCTCGTTCGCGGATGACCTTATAGGCGCCCAGCGCCTGGCGGTCCGTCGAGCAGATCAGCGCATCGATGGAATGCTCGTCGAGGATCCGTTCGACCTGGGTGCAGGCGTGCGCAAAGGAAAAGTCACTGAGGTAGACATAAGGGCGTTCGATCCCGCTTTCCTTTAAGCCGTCCAGGATGCCCTGGCGGCGGACGACGCCGATCGCTTCATCCCAGGTGTCCACACACAGGCAGGCGACCGAGCGGTGGTGGCGGGATCCGATGTAGGAGCCGACGAACTTTCCACCGTAGTAATCATCATTGATGATGCAGATGCCATCGGGATAATTCTGGGCGACGACGACAACGGGGATGTCGATCTGTGAAAGCAGCTTGCGGTGGGCATCACTGAGGTGGGTCGCACTGAGGATGAGCCCGTCGACGTTCATGCGCCACAGCTTTTCCAGGTACTGCAGCTCCAGCGCTTCCTGGTGGTCGGTATTGATGATCATCGTGCTGTAACCCTCCTGGCGCAGATGGCGGTCGATGCTCATCAGCACCTGTGAGGTGACGATGGAGTCCAGACAGGGAGCGATGATGCCGATCATCCGACTGCTTTTCGCTTTCAGGCGGGCGAAGCTGTTGGGCTCATAGTTGTACTGCTGTATGATGGACGCGATCCGCTTGCGTGTCTCTTCCTTGACATAACCGCCGTTGAAGTAACGGGATACGGTGCTCTTGCCGACACCGCTGAGCTCGGCGATCTCTTTCATCGTGATCTTTCGGACAGTGCCCATATAGATCCCTTCCTCTCTGTTCTGTGTTTATGATAGCACAGGCCATCTGCAAAAAAAAGAGAAAGTGGGAACGGTTTCGCATCGGACATCTGCGGCCGTGACTGGGCTTCTGCCCCTGCTTTGCATCGTCTCCTTCATAAAGTGATAATGCAAGGAGGATGGACATGTGTGGAATCGCAGGTATCATCGATTATGAGCATCCGGCACAGACGATGTGCGCACCGTATGTGCAGGCGATGCAGGAAACGCTGCGTCGGCGGGGACCGGACCAGAAAGGCATCTGGAAGGAGTCCTTTGTCACGTTGATCCATTCCCGTCTGAGCATCGTCGATCTGGAAGGCGGCCGTCAGCCGATGATGCGGGGATCCTGCTGCATCGTCTACAACGGAGAGCTGTACAATACACAGGAACTGCGTGCCGAGCTGCTTGCGCGGGGAAGGCAGTTGTCGACGCACAGCGATACGGAGGTCATCCTGCAGTCTTATCTGGAATGGAAGGAAGCCTGTGTGGAAAAATTCAATGGCATCTTTGCGTTTGCCATCTGGGATACGTATCGCAAGGAGCTGTTCATCGCCCGTGACCCGATGGGCGTCAAACCGCTTTTTTACACGATGTGCAAAGATGCCTTTCTCTTTGGCAGCGAGATCAAGACGCTGCTGGCACATCCGTTTGTCCGACCACGGCTGACGCGAGATGGCATCCTGCAGCTGATGTTGTTGGGACCGGGAAGGATCGGCGGCAGCGGTGTGCTGGAGGGCATCTGTGAGCTGAAGCCGGGGGCCTGCGGATATGTGGATCTGCATGGCCTGCACAGCTGGACCTATGCAAAGATGGAGGACCGTGTGCATACGGATCCACTGGAGACGACGGTGCAGACGGTGCGCACGCTGGTCCGCGATGCCGTTCACCGGCAGCTGCAGGCCGATGTGGCGGTCGGTACCTTTTTGTCCGGCGGGCTGGATTCCAGCATCATCACGGCGCTCGCCAGCGAGCAGTTTGCCCGTGAAGGAAAGAAGCTGCATACGTTCTCACTGGATTATGAAGACAATCAAAAGTATTTTCACGCGACGAAATTTCAGCCCAATGCGGATGCGGACTATGTGGAGGAAATGGTGCAGGCGATCCACAGCGAACATCACCGGATCGTGCTTCGACCACAGGATGTGGCGGATGCGCTGTATGCGGCGGTCGACGCCAGAGATTTGCCGGGAATGGCCGATGTGGACAGCTCTCTGCTGCTTTTCTGCAAGGAGATCCGCCGCCATGTCAAGGTGGCGCTTTCCGGCGAATGTGCCGACGAGCTGTTTGGCGGGTATCCCTGGTATCGCGATCCGCAGGTGCGCATGCGGTATGGCTTTCCATGGTCACAGACGACGGACCATCGCAGCAGCTTTCTGAAAGAGGAGTGGCTGACAGGGGTCGATGCCAACGCCTATGTGTCTCAATGGTATGAACAGACGCTGAAAGAGACCGATCTGGTGACGGGGATCGATGCGCAGGAACGCCGGCTGCGGGAGATGACGATGCTCAACATGAAGTGGTTCATGCAGACGCTGCTGGACCGGAAGGACCGCATGAGCATGTATGCTTCCCTGGAGGTGCGTGTCCCTTTCTGCGATGTAAGATTGGCCCGCTATCTTTACAGTATTCCCTGGGAAATAAAAGATTACAATGGCTATGAAAAAGGGCTGTTGCGGGAAGCGGTAAAAGATCTGTTGCCGCAGCGAGTGCTGTGGCGCAAGAAGAGCCCGTATCCAAAGACGTGGCATCCGCTGTATCGTCAGTGTGTGAGCGAACGGATGAAGTAACTGCTGGCACAGGCCGATGCCCCGTTGTTTGCCCTTGTTAAAAAAGAGCGGGTCCAAGATCTGTTGCAGGAAGAACGAAGCGTTCCATGGTACGGACAGCTGATGACCACACCGCAGACGATCGCATATCTGCTGCAGCTCAATTACTGGTTGGAGCATTATCATGTCGAGATCCAGATATAAAGATGGCGGACCACAGGGCCCGCCATCTTTTTTGAAGTGTGCCGGGCATGGCACGAATTCAGTCGGAGATAGA
>JABLTR010089679.1_pt1 | contig 14922 bp, 7 predicted proteins | sample 7160071 | NCBI WGS metagenome assembly JABLTR01 (sample SAMN14651230, study PRJNA627086) | human gut metagenome | isolation source: feces | host: Homo sapiens
GGGTTGAAGCGGAACAGGTTCCAGTAGCCGCAGTCGACGGCCTTCTTCATCTCGTCCTGGCAGTTCGCCATGCCGCCCTTGATGGAGTGCATCTCGCACGGCGAGTAGCCGATGATGAGCGACGGTCCGTGATACGCCTCGGCCTCGGCGATGGCCTTGATGGTCTGGGCCGGCTTGGCGCCCATGGCGACCTGCGCCACGTACACGTAGCCATAGGCCATGGCAATCTCGGTGAGACTCTTCTTTTTGACCTCTTTGCCCGCAGCGGCGAACTCGGCCACCTGACCAATGTTGGTCGCCTTCGAAGCCTGGCCACCGGTGTTCGAGTACACCTCGGTGTCGAATACGAACACGTTCACGTCCTCGCCTGAAGCCAATACGTGGTCAAGACCGCCGTACCCGATATCGTAGGCCCAGCCGTCGCCGCCGAAGATCCAGACAGACTTATTGGACAGATACTCCTTGTTCTCGAGTATGTCGATAGCGTAGGGGCACCCCTTGGTCGCCGACTCCTCGGCCACGGCGATAAGCTTCTCGGCCGCCACGGTGTTGGCTGCGCCGTCATCCTTGGTCTCTAGGTACGCAGCGATAGCTTCTTTTACCTGATCCGGAGCCTTTTCATTCGCAGCCCACTCCTCGAGGATGCCCTCGAGGCGGCCGCGCACGGCCTCATGACCAAGCAGCATACCCAAACCGTGCTCGGCGTTATCCTCGAACAACGAGTTCGACCACGCCGGGCCGCGCCCATGTTCGTTCACCGTATAGGGCGAGGTAGCCGCCGGACCGCCCCAGATAGAGGAGCAGCCGGTTGCGTTCGTGATAAACATGCGGTCGCCGAACATCTGCGTAACGAGCTTGGCATATGCCGTCTCGGCGCAGCCCGCGCAGGCGCCCGAGAACTCGAGCAACGGCTGCTTGAACTGGCTGCCTTTTACCGTCGCGTCGGCCAGTTCGGGCTTTTCGGCCACGTTGTCCACGCACCAGTCGAAGACTTCTTGCTGTGCGAGCTGCGTATCGGTGTCCACCATGGCAAGGGAATCGGACGGGCACACGTTTACGCACACGCCGCAGCCCATGCAGTCGAGCGGCGAGATGGCCAGCGTGTACTGCATGCCAGCAGCAGCCTTGCCCTTCGCCGGCACCATGACCGTAGCAGCGGGCGCATCGGCAGCTTCGGCCTCAGTGAGCGCGAACGGGCGGATGGTGGCGTGCGGACACGCAAACGCACACTGATTGCACTGAATGCAGCTCGCGGCATCCCACACCGGCACGCTTACGGCCACACCGCGCTTCTCGTAGGCGGCCGCGCCCTGCTCGAATTGGCCATCCACGTGGTCGATAAACGCGGACACCGGCAAGCGGTCGCCGTCCATGCGGCCAACCGGCTCCATGATGCTCGTGACCTGCTTCACCAGCTCCGCGCGACCCTCGAGCTCAAGAGTTTCACTCTCGTCAACCGCGTCGGCCCAGCTGGCCGGAACATCCACCTGAACGAAAGCGGTTGCGCCCGCATCGATGGCCCGGTGATTCATGTCGACGACATCCTGGCCTTTTTTCAGATAGGACTTCGTAGCCGCGTCCTTCATGTACTGGATGGCCTCTTCCTGCGGCATGACGTTCGCCAAGGTGAAGAACGCCGACTGCAGGATGGTGTTCGTGCGCTTGCCCATACCGATTTCACGTGCGAGATCGATGGCGTTAATAGTGTAAAGCTTAATGCCGTTCTGCGCGATGTAGCGCTTCGCCTCCGCGCTCAGGTGATGCTCAAGCTCCTCAGGTGTCCACTGGCAGTTGATCAGGTACGATCCGCCCGGCTTCACGTCGTTTACCATACGGAAGCCCTTGGTGACGTAGGAGGGATTGTGGCAGGCGACGAAGTCGGCCTTGTTCACATAGTAGGGGCTCTTGATGGGCGAATCGCCGAAGCGCAGATGGCTGATGGTCACGCCGCCGGTCTTCTTGGAGTCGTACTGGAAGTAGGCCTGCACATACTTGTCGGTGTTGTCGCCGATGATCTTGATGGAGTTCTTGTTCGCACCCACGGTGCCGTCGCCGCCCAGGCCCCAGAACTTGCATTCGATTGTGCCTGCAGCCGCGGTGTTCGGGCTTGTCGGATCTTCGGGCAGCGACAGGTTCGTCACGTCGTCGACGATGCCCACGGTGAACTCGCGCGCCGGCGCGTCCTTCTCGAGCTCCTTGTAGACGGCAAACACCGACGAGGGCGGCGTGTCCTTCGAAGCTAGGCCGTAGCGTCCGCCCACGACAACAAGGTCGGAGCGTCCTTCGTGCGACAGCGCGTTGATGACATCCATATACAAAGGCTCGCCGAGCGCACCCGGCTCCTTCGTGCGGTCCATGACGGCGATCTTCTTGACCGTGGTCGGCAACGCCGCCACGAACTTCTCGGATACGAACGGACGGTACAGGCGCACTTTCACGAGGCCCACCTTCTCGCCCTGTGCGTTGAGGTAGTCGATAACCTCCTCTACCACGTCACAGAACGAGCCCATGGCCACGATCACACGGTCGGCATCGGGCGCGCCGTAGTAGTTGAACAGCTCGTAGTTCGTGCCGAGCTTTGCGTTCACCTGATGCATGTAGCTCTCAACGATGGCCGGCAGCGCATCGTAGGCGCCGTTGCAGGCCTCGCGGTGCTGGAAGAAGATATCGCCGTTTTCGTGGCTGCCGCGCATGGCCGGGCGCTCCGGGTTGAGCGCATGGTCGCGGAATTCGCGCACGGCGTCCATGTCGCAGAGCTCGGCGAGATCGTCGTAATCCCAGACGGCGATCTTCTGAACCTCGTGCGATGTGCGGAAGCCGTCGAAAAAGTTGATGAAGGGGATGCGGCCCTTGATGGCAGCCAAGTGCGCCACGGCGGAGAGGTCCATAACTTCTTGCACGTTGCCTTCTGCAAGCATCGCGAAGCCCGTCTGACGACACGCCATAACGTCGGAATGGTCGCCGAAAATGGAAAGTGCTTGCGTGGCCACCGTGCGGGCGCTCACGTGGAACACGCTTGGCAGTTGCTCGGCGGCGATCTTGTACATGTTGGGGATCATGAGGAGCAGGCCCTGTGACGCGGTATAGGTAGTGGTCAGCGCGCCGGCAGCCAGCGAACCGTGCACGGCTCCCGCAGCACCGCCTTCGGACTGCATCTCACACACCTTTACCTCGGTACCGAAGATGTTCTTCTTGCCCGCGGCGGACCACTGGTCCACCAGATCGGCCATAGGGCTCGACGGGGTGATGGGGTAGATGCCCGCCACCTCGGTGAACGCATAGGAGACGTACGCCGCGGCGTTATTGCCGTCCATCGATTTGAATTCTCTCGTCATATTCCTCTCCTTTGAAGGGGGTTCCGCGTTTACCGGTCGACCACCTTCGAGCGCATGGCGCCCGAACGAAGCGCATCGGCGGACCGCAGCCGCTCCTCCTGCTCAGAACTCTTCGTCTGCTTGGACATACCGCCCATCATACCAGCACGCACTCGTATGGCGCAGGGGCAAGCGGCGGGCGGAGCAAACGGGGGCGTGTCGAATCGGCAAGCGGCTGCAAATGTGATGAGGGCGTGAAGGCGTTGCCTTCTTGCCCGACTCAACGATGCAAGGCTGCCGGACGCGAGCAGGTCGAGGGCACGTTTGCCATCCACCCGGCGCAACGCACTCGCGTTCGACCCTTCCGGCGCGTACGTTCGCAGCCTTGAACTCGTCAGCCTCAACAGCACCTCACGCTATCCACCCCATCGCGTTCATGTCCCCGATGATACCACGCACCTGCGGGAAATCGACATGCTGGGAGGCTCCGCGAGCCGACGATAACGCCGCAGCTCGGAAGCCCATCGACCCTGTTCGGAGAGGCGCAAGAGGTCCTAACCGCATCGAAACGCCGCCGAGAGCCGGTTCGAGGACACCGCCCTTCGCCGCAATCGCGATGAAGATACTTTCTTTTCCTACCGATTTCGCCGATAATAGGGCCCGCTGTTGTGCACGTGCTCAAACGCATGCGCACATGTACGATCCGGGACCGCAGGTCCCGGCACCGAAACGGAGGGAAACCTATGGAACAGCATATGAAAGCATCGTTGACTCGCCGCACGTTCCTGGCGGGAAGCGCAGTGGCTGCGGCGACGGCCGGCCTCGCGCTCAGCGGCTGCGGCAGCAACGACACGAGCTCCAGCTCCGGCTCCACCGACTCGGGCACGGCGGCTTCGGGCGGCGCCTTGACGGTCGCCAGCATGAACACGACCGACACGTACATGCCGTTCAACTGCTCGAAGGCATTGGCGCTCGGCGCGAACTGGCATGTCATGGAGGGCCTATACGAGCTCGACATGGCCACCTACAAGCCCTACGCCGCCCTGGCCGCAGGCGACCCGGTGGAGGTGTCCGAGACCGAGTACGAGGTGGCGCTGCGCGACGGCGCCGCATTCTCCGACGGCACGCCCGTCACCGCCGAGGATGTGGTGAAGTCTTATGAGCGCACCATTGGCGAAAAGGGCGCGCTGTACCTGTCCATGCTGAACTTCATCGACAGCATTTCCGCAAAGGATGACTCCACTGTCACCATCAAGCTGGCCTACCCGTTCAGCCTGCTCAAGGAGCGTCTGCCGCTCATTAAGGTGGCTCCAGCTTCGGCCTCCGACGACGTGCTGACCTCCCAGCCGGTTGGCACCGGCCCCTGGATGTACGCCTCTGCCCCGACGGAGCAGGCAATCGAGTTCGCGCCGAACCCGAACTACAACGGTTCGCACCCGGCTAAGGCCGACACCATGCACTGGGATATCATCGCCGACGACACGGCGCGCACCACGGCTTTGCAGGAGGGCACCGTGCAGGTCATGGAGAGCGTGCCGGCCGATGTCGCCGACCAGCTCAACGCCGCCGGCGCCACGGTCGACGACGTGCAGTCCTTCGGCTTGGCCTTCATAATGTTCAACACGAAGAAAAAGCCCTTCGACGACTACCGCGTACGCCAGGCGTTCCTGTACGCCATCGACATGGAGAAGCTCATCAACAACGCGCTGTCCGGCAAGGCCACACCGCTCAAAAGCTTCTTGCCCGAGAACCACGCGAACTTCCACGAGGCATCCACGGTGTACGCCTACGACCCCGAGAAGGCCAAGAGCCTGCTCGCCGAGGCCGGTGTGAGCGATCTGTCCATCGTACTCAATACTACCGACACCGGCTTTATCGTGGCACTCGCACCGCAGATCCAGAACGACCTCAAGGAGATCGGCGTGACGGTGACCGAGATCAAGTCCGAGCCGTCCAAGACGATGTATCCGAACTACACCGACACCGACGACCCGCAATTCGACGTGGTGTTGGCCCCGGGCGATCCGAGCTGCTTCGGCCTCGATCCCGACCTGCTCATGAACTGGTGGTATGGCGACAACACTTGGACGCAGAAGCGCACCCAGTGGAAGGGATCGGACGAGTTCGCACAGCTGCAGGATCTGCTTTCCCAGGCTGCTCAGGCCGCAGATGGTTCCGCGCAGCAGGAGCTGTGGAACCAGTGCTTCGACCTCATCGCCGAGCAGGTTCCGCTGTATCCGCTGTTCCACCGCACGGTTTCCACTGGCTACTGGGCCGATCAGCTCGACGGCTTCAAGGCCATCGGCACGACGTCGGTCAGCATGATCGACGTGGCTCCCAAGGCGTAAGTTGCCACATACGGTGAATTCGCGAACTTGAGAACCGGCCCTTCGCGGGCCGGTTCTTTTTTCGCCTGGAAACCGAATGCCCGCTGCTGCCGCTGCATCCAGGCAAACTCGGATCGATCGCCGCCTCAACGTTGCCGAAGCGATCGCCTTCGTGCTGCGCAGAGGCGCGGACCTTCGCCCGCCCGCACCCGAAGCGACCATGCGTTTCCAAGGTCTAACCTGCGCGCATTCGATCTTCGAAACCCTGCCAACTTGTATATAATGGAAGCGTCTGCGCACGGTCTATGCAGATGCCCACCCGACATGCGGGCACAGCCCGCCGACACGCGAAAGGAGGATGCGGTGAACAATCTTCTGCGGCTGATCGGCAACCGACTGATCGCCCTGCCGATCATGATATTCGGCGTCACAATCCTCACCTTCTTCCTCATGTCGTTTTCCCCCGTGGATCCAGCCTACTCGGCCCTGGGAGAAAGCGCATCCCCGGAGGCCATCAGCGCCTACCGTGAAGATCATGGCTTGAACGATCCGTGGATCGTCCAATACGGGAACTTCATGGCGGGGCTCGTGCAGGGCGACATGGGCACCTACGGCGCTAGCCAAGCCTCCGTGGGAGACCGCATCGCCGCCGCTCTCCCCATCACGCTGCAACTCACTTTCATCGGCCTCATCATCGCTGTCGCGCTGGCCGTGCTGCTGGGGGTGATCTCGGCCGTGTTCCGCGACAAATGGCCCGATCAGATCATCCGCGTGTTTTCCATCGCCTGCATCGCCACGCCGTCGTTCTGGCTCGCCGTGCTCATGATTCTACTGTTCTCGTCGATGCTGCACATCCTGCCGGCCGCAGGCGCCCTTCCCAGCTTCTCCAGCGATCCGGGCGGATACCTGGCGCGCATGGCCATGCCTGCCATAGCCTTGGCCGTGCCCGTCGCAGGCCAACTCACGCGCGTGATCCGCACATCCATGGTCGAGGAGCTCGACAAGGACTACGTGCGCACCGCCATCGGCGCAGGCATTCCCCGGCGAACGGTCATCGCGCGCAACGTGCTGCGCAACGCGCTTATCACGCCCGTCACCGTCATCGGTCTCAAGATCGGCTATCTGATCGGCGGTGCAGTGGTGATCGAAGTCATCTTCAACCTTCCTGGCATGGGCATGGCCATCATCGAAGGCGTGCAGGGCAACTATCCGGCGCTCGTACAAGGCGTTACCTTGACCGTAGCCATCACCTTCATCGTCATCAACATCATCGTCGACATGCTGTACATCCTTATCAACCCCCGAATCAGGACGGTGTAGCATGGTGAAGCTCAGAGGAAATCTCACTGCAACCATGGAAGCTAACGCGGGCACCGTTCGCTTCCGTCACTGGCGCGCGATGACGCTGGGAGCGCGCATCTCGCTCATCGTGCTCGTGCTCATCGCGCTCACGGCTATCTTCGCCCAATGGATCGCGCCCCACGACCCGCTCGAAATCTTCGTCGCTCGCCAAGCACCCGATGCACAGTTTCTGTTCGGCACCGATGACAAGGGCCGCGACGTGCTCTCCCGCATGATGTACGGCGCGCGCTATTCGCTTGTCATCGGTCTGGGCGCAACGGCCTTCGCGCTCGTGTGCGGATCCATCATCGGCTCCATCGCCGCCGTCGCGCGCAAGTGGGTGTCCGAAGTCATCATGCGCTGCCTCGACGTCATCATGTCGTTCCCGGGCATCGCGCTGGCCGCCACGTTTGTCATCGTGTTCGGCAACTCGGTTCCTTCGCTCATCTTCGCCATCGGCTTTCTCTACATCCCGCAAATCGCCCGCATTGTACGCGCGAACGTGGTAAGCGAGTACAACCAGGACTACGTGCGCGCTGTGGTCGTAGCGGGCGCACGCGCTCCGTGGATCCTCGTCAAGCACGTGATCCGCAACTGCCTCGCGCCGGTCATGGTGTTCACCATCGTGCTCGTAGCCGACGCCATCGTGTTCGAAGCGTCGCTCGCCTTCATTTCCGCCGGCATCCCCGAACCTACACCCACCTGGGGCAACATCTTGGCCGACGCGCGCAACGGCGTGCTGGCCGGTCGGTGGTGGCAGGCGCTGTTCCCCGGTCTGGCCATCATGATCACCGTGTTGTGCCTGAACATCCTGTCCGAGGGCATTACCGACGCCATGGCCGCAGCGCCGAAGGCTCCCGTCAAAGCCGCCGACGATGCGCTCGCCGCCAACCGCGAAGCCGACAAGCTCGTCGCCGACCCGACGCTCGCCTACGCAGCGCAGTCCGAAATGCTCGAACAGCGCCTCGCCGAGCTGCAAGCCGTCGAGAAAACGCGCGGCGACCGCTTCCCTGCGCGCACAGACGTGCCGCCGATCCTAGAAGTCAAAGACCTCTGCATCAAGTTCCCCCGCCATGGCGATGTGAATGTGGTCGACCATGTGAGCTTCGTCGTGCGTCCACGCCAGACCATGGGTCTTGTAGGCGAATCCGGCTGCGGCAAGTCCATCACGTCACTGGCCATTATGGGGCTGCTCGATCCGAAAGCCCACATAACCGGCGAAGTGCTCTACGATGGGCAGAACCTACTCGCCATGGACGCGAAGCAGATGAACGCCCTCCGCGGCCGCGAGATCGCCATGATCTACCAGGACGCCCTTTCTTCGCTGAACCCCTCCATGCTCATCAAGTCGCAGATGAAGCAGCTCACCTCACGCGGCGGTACACGCTCTGCCGAGGAACTCTTGGAGTTGGTGGGCCTCGATCCGAAGCGCACGCTGGATTCCTATCCCCACGAGCTTTCCGGCGGCCAGCGCCAGCGCGTGCTCATCGCCATGGCGCTCACGCGCGATCCGAAGGTCATCATCGCCGACGAGCCCACCACGGCCCTTGACGTGACCGTCCAGAAGCAGGTCATCGAGCTCCTCAACAAGCTGCAGAAGGAACTGGGCTTCGCGATGGTGTTCGTGAGCCACGATCTGGCGCTTGTGGCCGAGGTGGCCAACTCCATCACGGTCATGTACGCCGGCCAGGTGGTGGAGCAAGGTCCGGTCACGGATATCCTGTGCCACCCGGTACACGAGTACACGCGCGGGCTTTTGGGCTCGGTGCTGTCCATCGAAGCCGGCGGCGACCGCCTGCACCAGGTGCCGGGCAGCGTGCCCAGCCCTCGCGACTTCCCAACAGGAGACCGCTTCACTCCTCGTTCGAGCCACCCCGACAAGGTCTCGCAGCTGCGTCCTGTGCTCAAGCGTGTGCCCGATACCGACCACTACTTCGCCGAGCTGCCCGACAGCGAGCTCAAGCGACTGGGCATCAAGCCCTACGTTCCAGGAGGTGCGATCATATGAGCGATCAGCAACGCGTGATCGACGGCACTGCCGCTCCTGCAGCCGCCGATGCGGGCGGAACGAGCGAGCCTGCCCCCATCATCTTTCTCGACGACATCAGCGTGACGTTCAAGACGCGCACCGGATCGATACTGCACCCGAACAAAGTGCAGGCCGTGCGCGGACTCACGCTCAAGCTCATGCCGGGCGAGACGCTCGGCATCGTGGGCGAGTCGGGCTGCGGCAAGTCGACGACGGCGAACGTCATGTGTGGTTTACAGGCTCCCACGACGGGTAAGGTGTTTTTCAAGGGCCAGGACGTGACGAAGCGCACGGCCGAGATGCGACGCGTCATCGGGCGCGTGATCTCGGTGGTGTTCCAAGACCCGGCGACAGCCCTCAACGCGCGTATGAGCGTGCACGACCAGCTGCTTGACCCGCTCAAGGTACACAGGATCGGCGACAAGGACTCGCGCGAGGCGCGCGTGCAGGAGCTCATCGAGATGGTCGGTTTGCCGGGGTCGGTGCTCGACGCGCTGCCAGGGCAGCTCTCGGGCGGTCAGCGCCAGCGCGTTGCCATCGCCCGTGCGCTCTCGCTCAAACCCGACGCCATCATCGCCGACGAGCCCACGAGCGCCCTCGATGTGTCGGTACGCGCGCAGATCCTCAACCTGCTCATGGACCTGAAGCGCGATTTAGGCCTGTCGATGGTATTCATCAGCCACGATATACAGACGGTGCGCTACATTTCCGATCGCATCATCGTCATGAACGCCGGTCGAGCCGTTGAGCGCGGTACGTCCGAAGAGGTGTTCGCGCGTCCGAAGGACGACTACACGAAGCTGCTTCTGGGCGCCGCGCCTTCGCTTCTGCATCCCGAACTGGGCAAGTAATACAGGAAGGACGGTTTGGCGCGCTCTTCTTGCCATGCTGGGCGAGACGCGTTCGTCGGATCCCGAGCGCCCCGGTTCGCCGGGGCGCTTTTTATGTGATGGACAACCGAATACGTTGACGCTCTCCCTTGGTGGCCTTTACCCTTTTACCGTTTGCAACGAGACCTGGAAAAGAGGATTATCCCCTATGACCGATTCACCGTTTCGCGGCGTCATCCCCCCGGTCGTCATCCCGCTGACCGAGAAGCGCCAGCTCGACCTCGAGGCGCTCGAACGCTCCATCAACCGCATGATCGAGGCCGGCGTCGATGGCCTGTTCTTCTTGGGCTCTTCGGGCGAGGTGGCCTTCCTCACCGATGCGCAGCGCTATCACGTGCTGCAAGAGGCCATCGCCATGGTGCACGGCCGCGTGCCGGTGCTCACGGGCATCATCGACATGGAGACCATGCGCGTGGTCGACCAGGCCAAGCGCGCTACGGGATACGGCGTCGACGCCCTCGTGGCCACCGCTCCCTTCTACGCGCTCGGCGGCCCCAAAGAGGTGGAGCGCCACTTCCGCGCTATCCGCGAGTACACCGACCTGCCGTTGTTCGCCTACGACCTGCCCGCCTGCGTGCACACGAAGCTCGATCCCACGATGCTCGTGCGCCTCGGCGAGGACGGCGTGCTACAGGGCGTGAAGGACTCCTCGGGCGATGACGTGTCGTTCCGCTGGCTGTGCCTGCAGAACGAGGACGCCGGCCACCCGCTGCAGCTGCTGACCGGCCACGAGGTGGTCGTCGACGGCGCGTACCTGGGCGGCGCCGACGGTTCGGTGCCAGGCCTCGCGAACATCGATCCGGCCAGCTACGTGGAGCAGTGGCGCGCTGCACAAGCCGGCGACTGGGAGCGCGTGCGCGAGATCCAGAACCACCTCGCCCGCCTCATGTTCGTCACGCGCGAAGTGAAGGCCACCGTGGGCTTCGGCGCCGGCGTGGGCGCGTTCAAGACGGCGCTGTGGCAGATGGGCGTGTTCAACACGAACCAGATGCGCGAGCCCGTGTGCGCGCTGGAGGGCGAGGACGTGGAGCATATCGTGAGCGTGCTGAAGAAGGCCGGCCTCATGGACGCCGACGCGCCGACGCGCGTCGCGCATTGGAACGCCTGCCCTACCGAATGACGAGACAAGGAGAGCCCCATGACCGCCCAACACAACCAGAAGCTTTTGGATGCGCGCGACTGGTGCCGCCAGGAACTGGACAAGAGCATCGCATTTTGGCTCGAGCACGGCCTGGATCGAGAGCACGGCGGAGTGTACACCTGCCTCGACCGGATTGGCGAAGTCTACTCCACCGATAAAAGCGTGTGGATGCAAGGGCGCTGCGCCTGGATGTTCTCGTACCTGTGCCACCTCTATGGCAAACGGCCGGAGTGGATGGAAGCCGCGAAGAGCTGCCTCGACTTTTTAGAGAACTACTGCATCAATCAGGAAGCGGGCGGTCGCCTGTACTTCACGGTGACGGCCGAAGGCAAGCCGCTGCGCCAGCGGCGCTACTGCTTCTCCGAGGGCTTCTACGCCATCGCGAACGCCGAGTACTACGGACTCACTGGCGAAGCAAAGCACCTCGAGCGTGCGCGGTGGGCCTACCATATGATCTACGACCTGAACAACAGCCTGATAGACGATCCCACCGGACTCGGCCCCAAGACACTGCCCGAAACGCGCTCCGGACATACGCTGGGCGATCCGATGATCTTTCTCAATATCATCAGCATCATGCGACGCGTCGATCCCGCGAGCATCGAGGAATACGATCGCCACGCACGCGAGTGCACCGATCGCATCGTAAACGATCACTATCGGCCGGAACTCGGTTGCACGCTGGAGAATGTCAGCCTCGCCGGCGAGCCGGAGCTGTGGTACACGGCCGGGCGCGTGGTGAACCCGGGCCACGACATCGAGTGCAGTTGGTTCATGATGGACGAGGCCAACTACCGCGGCGACGAGGAGCTGCATCGCACGGCCGAGCAGATTTTCCGCCTGGCCATCGAGGCAGGATGGGACGAGGAATTCGGCGGCCTGCTCTACTTCATCGACTGCAAGGGCCTGCCCACCGAAGCCTACGAACACGATATGAAGCTGTGGTGGCCCCACAACGAGATCATGATCGCCGCCTCGAAGGCGTACCGCGACACCGGCGACGAGTACTACCTGGACTGGCTTTTGAAGACGATGGACTACTGCAAGCAGCATTTCGCCGATCCCGAGTACGGCGAATGGTACGGCTACCTGCGCCGCGACGGCCTGCCCACCATGCCCCCCACCAAGGGATCCACGTTCAAGGGCCCCTTCCATGTGCCCCGCGCGCTGTCCATGACCGAGCGCGTGCTGACCGAACTGATAGGAGACTAGACGTTCCGTCGGCCTGCCGGCCGACGGAACCGCCCGACGCTGCGGCGCTCCGCAGCACCCTGCGCTTTCCCTCGCGTGCAGAAGCACGCTCGGCCGCGCAACACGGCAATTCGAGGCACCGCGGAGCGCCTCGCCAACTTGTTTACCAACTTGCGAGAAAGGTTATGCATGAACTACCTGGGTATCGATTACGACGTCAAGAACATGCCCGTGCTGGACGAGGGCTTCGTGCCGTTCGGCGTGTGGATGAAGGCGTACCTCGAGGGCGCCACCCAGCCCATCGCCGTGGCCGTGGAGCGCGAGGACGGGCTCATCTCGGTTCGCGAGAGCGCGATCCGCGGCGGCGAGTTCGCCGAGGCCGACTTCCGCTACGTGGAGCGCCTGGTGAAGTTCGAGCTGTGGAGCATCGGCGGCTTCCGGGTGTACCTGCGCGGCTGCGACGACATCGCGGCGAAGCTGGCCGAGGCGTACTCGCCGGAAGGCGCGCGCGCGTTCGACTACGGGTTCGTGGGCGACGTGTACGAGAAGCCGCTCGAGGTTGTGGCGTGCACGGAGGCCGACTTCCCCGCCGCCAACGAGGCCGCGAAGAAGATCGGCGGCCACATGGAGGGCTGCCGCATCGGCTTCGACGCCGGCGGGTCGGACCGCAAGGTGTCGGCCGTCATCGACGGCGAGTCGGTGTACTCCGAGGAGGTCGTGTGGTTCCCGAAGGTCACGGAAGACCCGGAGTACCACTTCAACGAGATCGTGACCGCGTTCAAGACCGCCGCCTCCAAGATGCCGCGCGTCGACGCCATCGGTGTGTCGTCGGCCGGCACGTTCGTGGGCAACAGCCCCATGGTGGCCTCCCTGTTCATCAAGGTGCCGCGCGATCGCCGCGACGAAGTCAAGAGCATCTACGACCGGGCCGGCAAGGAGATCGGCGACGTGCCGCTCGTGGTGGCCAACGACGGCGACGTGACCGCACTCGCCGGCTTCATGAGCACGGGTTCGGGCGACATCTTAGGGATAGCCATGGGCACGTCCGAGGCCGTGGGCTACGTGAACGACGAGGGCAACGTGCTGGGCTGGATTAACGAGCTGGCGTTCGCGCCGGTGGACCTGTCACCTGAGGCCATGCAGGACGAGTGGTCCGGCGACTTCGGCGTAGGCTGCAAGTACTTCAGCCAGGACGCCGTCATCAAGCTGGCGCCGGTCGCCGGCATCGAGCTGGACCCCGCGCTCTCCCCCGCCGAGAAGCTCAAGGTGGTGCAGGGCCTAGCCAACGAGGGCCACGAGGGCGCGCTCGACATCTTCCGCTCCATAGGCGTGTACCTGGCGCACACGCTGGTGCTGTACAGCTCGTTCTACGAGATCAAGACGCTCCTGGTGCTGGGCCGCGTGGCCTCCGGCGTGGGCGGCGACCTCGTGATCAGCGAGTGCAACCGCGTGCTGGCCGAGGAGCACCCCGAGCTGGACGCGCAGATCAACGTGACGCTACCCGACGAGATGATGCGCCGCGTGGGCCAGTCCGTGGCCGCCGCCTCGCTGCCGGCAACGAAGTAGGGCTCATCATCGCACAACCTGAAGGCCGCTGCTATGCTAAGCGGCCTTTTTTCGAGCCGGACAACAAGAAAAGCCGTACGTCCGACGCGCAGACGCAGCCCCCTTCCAAAACCGAACGAAAGCGCTATACTTTATCTTTACGCTTACGGAATACCGTGCGGGATGGCGGCAAGAGGTGATCGTGCAATCACTGCTCTACATTGAAGTGAACCTGCTGTGCCTGCTCATCTTGGCGCTCGTCCTGATGAAGGTGCTTCGTGGCAACGACGTGCGCAGCCGGCAGTTCTGGTTCTCAGGCGTGCTGCTGGCAAGCATCCTCGCGTCGGCGCTCGACATGCTGTGGATTCTCGTGAGTACAGGCTCTATGAGCGTCTCCCCCGTCGGAAGCTTCGGTATAAACGCGACGTACTATCTCATGGCCTCGCTCGGCAGCTTCTGCTGGTTCGTCTACTCCGAGCGCGTGCAAACGTCGCGCCTCGTGGCCTCCCCCGCGCGGATCGTCGTATGCTCTGCACCGCTCATGGTTTCATTCGTGCTCGTGCTGTCTTCCTACTGGACGGGATGGGCGCTTTCCATTGACGCAGAGGGCGGCTACCACCGCGGCAGCCTGTATGCCGTACAGTTCTTCATAGTGTACAGTTATGGACTGGTCACAGCCGCACATGCGCTTGTGGGCGCGTTCAAGAAGGAGAACTTCGCCGTCAGGTCGCAGTACCTGTCGCTCACGTACTTCGCCGTGCTGCCGCTCGCGTTCATCACGTTGCAGGCCTTCGCCCCTAATGTGCCGCTTACCTGTGTGGGCGTGACCGTGGCGCTTCTCTGGGTGTATTTGGACATGCAGGAGCAGAAGATTTCGCTCGACCCGCTCACGCAACTGAATAATCGCACCCAACTGGCGAAGCACGTAGCGCAGCGCATGAGGCATCGCGATGCAGGGCAGACGCTGTGCCTGTTCATCGTGGATGTCGATCGTTTCAAGGGCATCAACGACATCTACGGCCACGTGGAGGGAGACCGTGCGCTCGTGCGCGTCGCCGACGCTCTGCGTCGCTGTTGCGCAGGCGGCTCCGCCTTCATCGCGCGCTATGGCGGCGACGAGTTCATCGTGGTGCGCGATTCCGCA
>JABLTR010108165.1_pt1 | contig 14920 bp, 7 predicted proteins | sample 7160071 | NCBI WGS metagenome assembly JABLTR01 (sample SAMN14651230, study PRJNA627086) | human gut metagenome | isolation source: feces | host: Homo sapiens
GTCCATGTGACGCTGACCGAATTATCCGGCGCGGTGACCGTCCATACAAGCGTGTTGTCCTCGTGGGTCGTCACCCAACCTTCGGGGATGCCGGTGAGGAGCACTGTGGAGCCATGGGGAACCGTCCATGTGCCCGTCTGCGTGGGCGTGAAGCCCCCCACAGGGTTCCCGTCCGCTGTGGCCGTCACGCCCGCCAACTCGTCCACGGTGTAGATGTGGGGGATGGTGAACCGGTAGGTCACGCTGATCTTCCCGTCCGGGCTGCTGACATTGTACAGCCAGTATTTTTCGGTCGGGAGGCTGCCGGTAGGTTCATTTACGCAGTTTACGTTCCACCCTTCGGGAATGTTCTTCAGGTTCACGCCGGTGGCATCCTGCGGGAGCGTCCATTCGCCGCCACGGTAGCCGAAGCCCTCCACGGGCGTGCCGTCCGCCAGTTCGGCGGTCACGTTCGCAAGCTGTGTGATTACATACGTCCACTGGTAGTCGTCGGAGATGTCGAACAGGTAGGTGATGCTCCCTCCGTCCGTCTTGGTGAGTGTGACGGCGGTGCGCCTGTCGTTGCCCGCGCTGGTCTGCGTCCAACCGTCCGGCAGGTTGCCGAGAGTGACGGTGTGGCCCGACGGGATGGTGAAGATGTCCTCCTCGTTCAGCGGGTCGAATCCGGTGACGGGCGACCCGTCATCCAGCGTGGCGGTCACGCCAGCCAGCTCATCCACGGGATCGGGCGCATCGTAGAAGAACCGGTAGGTCACGGAAGGTGTCTTGGCGTTATCCGGGTGGATGACGTACTGGTAGCCTGTGACGCCGTTTTCGGTGAACTCGCCCTGCAAGACGGCCCATGTGGAGGGCTGCCCCTCATATCCCACCAGATCGGAGGGGTTCACCTCGTGAACCTCCACATCCTTGGTGGGGTCGCAGTCCACGGCCTCTCCGTTCAGGGTGAGGGTGAAGCCACGCAGCTCGTCCACGGTGTGGATGATGTCACTGGCCCCGTCGAAGTACCACCGGTAGGTCTCGGTGCCATTCTTCAGGATGTAGAACGCGCCCCATTCCCCGGTCAGCCCGTTGACGCGCATATCGCAGTCCACGGTCCACCCTTCGGGAACGTCGTGTATCTCCACGCTGCCGCCGTACACGGTGTAGGTCGCGGAATCCGCGTAATCCGTGTCGGGATCGTCCCATCCGTCGGTGGGGTCGAAGTCCTCGATGGTTTCGCCGTCCACGGTGAACCATGTACCCGTGGGAGCATTGGGCTTTTCGGAGGCCACTGTCTCAATCGTGTGGACGGTTTCGTCGGCGAACGCGCCGATGTCGTCGGCGTTGGCCGTGGCGGCAACGCCCAAAAGCATGGAGACGGTCAGCGTCCCCGTCAGCAGGATTGTCGTTTTCCTGTTCATGTTTCCTCGCTGTCTCTGAACCTTGTCGAAAAGGATGAAGGGGCGTGTCCGTTTCGGTTCGGACACGCCCCTCGCGGTCACCTCTGGCGGATCATGCCGCCTTCGGTTATGTCAGGTCAGGCGGCGTGCTGTCCGCGCGGCCTGCGGCGCTTGCTCACAGCCAGTGCGCAGCCGCCCAATGCCAGCAGGGCCGACAGTCCGGCGACACCGCCGACGGCGATGCCGGTCGTGGCGAGCGGCTTCGCCTTGACGATCACCGTCTCATCCTTCACGCGGGCCTTGCCATACGAGACCTCGTGCTCGTCCTCCTCGCCCTTGTGGTAGATGAGGCGTTCGCGCCAGTAGTGGGTACCGGCCTTGTCGGCGGTGATCTCCGGCGAATCCACGTCCGGGTTCTCGCCCGGCGTGACGGCCACGCATTCGGTGGTGGTCACCAGCTTGTCCTCGCTGGTATCGTCGCCGTCGGCCTGCTCCCAGTACTCGAACTCGATGCACCAGCCGTCGCCGGGGATGGTGCCGGTGACGTGCGCCGTGTCGTGAATCTTGTCGCCGACCGTGGCCTCATGGGTGGAGGCGGTGGTGGTGACCTTCACGATGTACGCGGTCTCCTCCTCGACGCGGGCGAGATCGGTGTGGAACGCACTGGGCACGGTCTGCGGGTCCGTGTCGTCGCCGTCCACCTCGGCGTCCGTGTCGATGGGCTGGATGCCGTTGACCATCAGGTGATCCATGGTCCAGTTGCCCTCATCGTCCTTGGCGGGCTGGGCGGGGTTGCCGTCCTCGCCGCGCTTCGGGGCGGTGAGCGAGTACTGGAAGTAGATCACATCCCCGGCCTTGCCCTCGTCGTAGGAGAGCGGGCTTTCGATGGTGACCTTGCCGTCCTTGAGCGCCTTGGCGGCGTCATCCTTGGTGATGATGTACGCGCCGGTGGTCGGGGTGCCCCAGTCGGCCACCAGCTCGTCCTCGTCGGGCGTGTCCGCCTGACGGAACACCTGCCACGAGACCATGGTGCCTTCCAGCACCGGACCGCTGATGGTGACCTTATCCTTCACCGGCTTGCCTTCCTCCACGACGCGGATCGTGTTGGAGAGGGAGTCGATAATGCGGATGGTTTCGGACGGTTCGCGGGGAGCGCCGTAGGCGACGAGCGTGCCGTCCTGCGCGGTGACGCGGACGCGGAAGTAGTAGATGCCGGTCTGCGCGGGCGTCCACTTGGAGGATTCCGCCGTGGTCTGGCCCTCCTCCAGCGTCTGGCCGTCCTTGTCCAAGGTGGTCAGCAGCGTGTCGGTATCGGTGTCGCCGTCGCCCTGCTTCCACACCTCCCACGAGGCGGACAGTTCCTTGTCAACATAGTCGCTGCGGATGTCGGTCTCGTAGCTGATGTTGTCGAAGAACGTCTGGTCGCTGACCGTATCGCCCAAGTGGGCCTCCGTGTACGTTTCCGTGGTCACGCTGATGGTGCGGGTGGATTCGTTGTCCACGCGGTCGTTGCCGCGATGGAACTCCTTGTCCTCGCCCTGATCGTCGCCGGGGATGCGCACCCATTCCACGAAGTAGTGGTCGCCCGCATCCGGGACGGTCACCGCCGGGCTGGTGACGGTCTGCTCCTTGGCGTCCTCCACGTAGCCGTCCATGTCGGACAGCGTGGAGTCCTCCGCGTCGGCCACCTTGTCGCCGGTCTCGTAGTCGTGCAGCTCGAAGCCGATGATCGCGTCGCCGGGCAGGGTCCCCTCGATGTGGGCCACGTCATGGATCGCGCCGCCCGCGCTGGACCACTTGTAGGTGGTCGTGGTGATGCGCACCGCGTGGAAGGATTCCTCCTTGATGCGGCGGTCGGAGCAAACCTCGGTCTGCCCGTCGGGAAGGAACGCGGAGCCGTCGGCCTTGCTGAACACCGTCACCCAGTAGTAGTCGCCGGGCTGGTCGAGCTGGGCGAGGTCCGAATCCAGTTCCTTGGTGGCCGCCTTGAGATCGGTGGCGGGGATGGTCAGCGTCAGCGTGTCCTTGCTGGCGTCGTCACCGTCGGCCTGCTTGTACAGCTCGAAGCCGAGCCGGTAGCCGTCACGGTCGAGGTCGCCTTCGATCATGGCATGGTCATTGATGTCAGCGCCGTTGGTCACGTCCACGTAATGCTCGCCCTTGGCGGTGTGCATGTTCGCGGTGCCGGTCACGTCGGTGCTGATGCGGATGACGTTGAAGCGCTCGGACTCCACGTTGGTGCCCTCGTAGAGAAGGACCTTCTGCGCGTAGTCGTCGCCCTGCTTCCAGTCGTCGGGCATCATCGTACCGGCGTCCGCCGTCACGTCGGGGTCGCCGCCGAGGTTGTCGGGCGACCAGACCTTGAAGCGGAACTGGTAGGTGCCGGGATCGGCGGGCGTATCAAGGGTCACGGCGATGTCTGTGTCCGTCACGTCGTGGTCGAGCGTGACGCGCTCGGTCTCACCGACCTTTTCGGCGGTGTTCCCGTCATCGCCCACGGTCCACGTCTCCACCTGATAGGCGCTGCCCTTGCCGAGGGTGCCGTCCACATGCAGGGTCTCCTGCACATGGGGCATGTCGGTCGTGACGATGGGTTCCGCCGCAGTGGAGGTGACGCGCACGACCTCGAAGCTCTCGCGTTCCACGCGCTTCGGGGACTCCCACACCAGACCGTCGGACTGGATGCCGATGGCCTGAAGGTTCGCGGCGTCCTGCGTGTTGGTGACGCGCAGCATGTAGTAGTGCGTGCCAGCAACCGTGTCCTCGGGGAGCGTGAACGTCTCGCTCTTGAGCTTCTGCGAATACGGTTCCTTGCGGTCGCCGATCTTGGGCAGGTCCATGGTCTGGCCGTCGAGCACCTTCACGTCCGTGACCGCGTTGCCGTCGCCTTCGCGCCAGATGCTGAACTGGGCCTGCGTGCCCTTGGCGGTCGCGCCGAAGTACACGCTGGTGGAGGAGCCGGTCTGGTCGTCCTCGCCCCACTGCGTGTAGTACTTCTGGGTGAGCACGTCGAACGTGTTCACGGTCTTGTCCGCGTATTCCGCGTCGTTGGTGCTCAGCCATGCCTTTGCGGCGTCGGTGTCGTACTCCTGCACGTAGGTGCGTTCGGTGTCGTCACCGTACTTGCCTTCGGCGATCACGCCGCCGTCAGGCCCGATCAGGCGTTCCACCCAGTAGTAGGTGCCAGCCGCCGGATAGGTGCCGTCCATGAGGGCTTGGAAGCTGTAGGAGCCGGGGCGTTCGCCGAGCTTCGCGGTGTCCACGGGGAACGTCTTGGTCTCCACGAGCTGGCCCTTGGTCTCCTGATTCTGGCCCTCATGCTTGTACACGCTGACCTGCACGGTGCTGCCGTCGGGGATGTTGCCCGCGTCGTCGCCGTCGGTGTCGTCGGACACGGTGATGATGTCCCACATCTGTCCGCCGACCGCGCCCTGCTTCTGGCTGACCGAGCTGATGTCGCCGCCGCCCTTGACCACGGTGGTCTCATCCTCGATGCCCAGCTCGTGGGTGGCGAGCAGGGTGCCGTCCGCAGCGTAGATCGCAGCCTGCCAGTACACGTTGCCGCTGGTCGTGGCCTTGACCGGATTGCTGGTGACGGTGATCTGCTTGCCGTTGTTCAGATCATCGATCTGCTCGGCGGTCAGCTCGTGCCTGTCGGAGTCGAGGAGCTTGCCCACGCTGGGATCGGCCTCGCCGGGGACGGGGTTGTAGGCATCGAACAGGACATAGGCCCCTTCGCTCACCGCGCCGTCGCTGTTGCCGGTGCCGCTGATGGTAGCGGTGTCGCGCATCTCCTCGCCCACCTTCACCGTGCCCGGCTTGGTGCTGGACGACAGGGTGAGCATGGGCGTGTCCTTGCTGACGAACGTGGCCTCGAACCGGTTGTCGTAGTCGCTGGTGAACGCCTTCACGCGGTCGCATCCGGCGTACTTGGCGATGAACACGTAGTAGCCGGTCTCGTCGGCGGTGATGGTGAAGTTGGAGCCGTCCGCGAGCGGGCTGCCCGCATCGCCGCCGCCTACGAGGATGTCGAGGCGGCCATTGAAGCCCTTGCCCTCACGCTGGATGAGCTGCTGCAAATCGTAGGTGTAGGTGCCGAGCAGCTTGTGGTGCTCGTCCTGTGCCGGGGGTTCCTTCGTGCTGGGGAGGTACTTTTCGTCCTCCTCCTTGACACCGGTGCCGGAACCGGCCCACCACACCTCCACGTCGAGCTTCGTGTTGTCCGCGCCGAAACCGTACTCGTCATTGCCCTTGAACTCGCCCAAATCCTCGGGCAGGTTGTTCAAATGGATGACATCGCGCACATCGGCGTTCTCCGTGGCGGAGGGTTCCGCGACCTCGCTCCACTCGCTGACTGTTGCGGTATGCACGGCGGTCTCGGACACCTTGCCGAACTCGTCGATGTAGTTGTTCTTGATGTACTGCTTGTCGTCGTCCGACTGATCGTCCTTGACGATGAGCCACAGCCAGCCGCCGAACAGGCCGTCCTGCGGGTTCACGTAGTCCGTGCCGTCCGCGGCCTTGGCGGTGACCTCGTTGGTCTGGCCGGAACCGTTGAATTCGGTCTCGGCGGTCGCCACCGGCTCACCCAGCTCGTCCTCCACACGCTTGAGATAGTCGTTGGGGTTCTCCGGGTTCTCCACGGTGCCGTTCTGGTCAATGGTGCGGAGGATTGTATCACCATCGCCGGTGAAGTAGTAGCCCTTCGCCTTGACGGTCGTATCATCCACCCAGCTATCGCCCTGCGCGACGCCGCTGGTCACATTGTCTTTGATGGTCTCACCGGCGTTCAGCTTCTTGTTGGACACCTGCGTGCTGACGGTGGGCTGGAAATCCTTGACCACATCAAACTGGATGTTCCCACTCACATTGGAAGGGTCACCAACCCGGAATAGGTCCTGATCCGGAGAATTCATTTTCACGCCGCTTAACGCCTTATACGTGATGCTGAACTGTGCTTGTCCATTGCCGGTAGCAGTCCATCCAATATGTTCTGCGTTGCCAGACGTTACTCCAGAGTACGTTGTTGTTCCAGTGCTATCGAAAACTGCCAATCCATTTGTAACAGTGACAGTATACGAAACACCAGCAATATATTGTCCATTGGCATTTTTGATACCCGGATCAAATGTGCCCTTTCGCTTGCCCTGCGTGTACTGGTAGGACGCCTGAATGTTGTCCGGCATGTTCAGCGAGGCATCGTTCCAGAGCTGATTGGCGAGCTGGGCGACGGCGTTGATGTCCGCGCCCTCCAAGCCCACGGCATTGAGCTGGTTGAAATGGCTCTGCCCACGGTCGAGATGCGCGTGGATGGCGTAGGCGACCGCCGCCTGCGTCATGTCGCTCCGGTCGTTCTTGTGCTGTTCTACCATGAATGCGGCGATCTTACTGTCGCGGTCGGTAGCAGGCTCCCATGTTCCCTGACCGCTGTAGACGATTCCGGCCTCAATGCAGTAGATGGGGGTATCACCATTGTAGGTCACCACACCCAAACTCGTACCGTGCCATGCGGTGAACCAGCCGCTGCCGTCCGACGCCGGGTTGTACCAGTAACCGGGCAGTCCGGCCGCCTGTGTGGCCAATGCGGTGGAAGCACCGGTGAGCAGGGTGGCCGCTGAGACGATCAGCGCCACGATGGCGCGAAGGATACGCCGGATACCATGGCCTCCTCCGCTGTCCTTGTTTTCCATGGGTTTGTTGGGTCGTACCATGGACACTCCTTTCATAGGTTATGGGTACCACGGAACACTATACCATCCTCAAGAAAGAAATACCTGTTTGATAAATGAATAAAGGCTCTTCCTGTTCGGCTGAATTGACCTAACAGAAAAAGCCTTCATATATATTTAGGTGATGATTCTATTTACTAATACCATGGATTGTCGTTGAAGTCGGCATCTCCTTCAACCCAATCAAAACTCATATCGCCACCAGTATCAGGTGCGGGCGTGGAAGCACTACTGCTCCCACTAGTATTGCCACTCGGAGCAGTGTATCCATTATTGAACCCACTGGTGTTACCACTATAGCTGGGTGTCGAACCACTGCCTGTGGAACCGCCGTAGTACGAGCTGCCACCGCCAGAGTATCCGCCGGAGGATGCAGCGGACGAAGCCGTTGCAGCAGCCTCGGCTTCCGCTTTGGCTTCGGCGTCGGCCTTCTCCTTCGCCGTAATGGAGTCGTTCACCGCCTTCACCGCGCCGTCCACAGCGGTCTTCTGATCGGTGTACTCCTTCGCATCAGTCACGCTATCGTCATCCAGCACCTTCTTCGCGGCGTCCAACGCGGCCTTCAGCGCGTCGCGTGTGGCGTTGTCCTGCACCTTCCCATCGGAATCGGTATAGGTCTTGTCCGCACTGTCCACAGTGGATTGCAGCGCCTGCTTCGCGTCGGCCAGCGTCTTCGCGTCCACGGAGCCGGTCACGGCATCCATGGCCTTATCCAACCGGCTCATGGCATCCGACGCATCCGCAGAGTCCGCGTCATACGCGGCCTGTGCGTCCATCTCCTGCCAGATGAGCCATCGGTTCGCGCCGGTGTCGGTCACGCCGGTCTGGGCCTGCGCCTTGTCAATGGCGTCGGACAGGGCGGTGAGCGTCTGCGCATCGGCCACCTGCTCCTCCTCGGTGCCGTCAAGGAGTTCCTGCGCGTCCCCGATCTTCGCGGTGAGCTTCTGGTCCACGGCCTGCGCGTTCGCTTGGGCCGCGTCCACGCCCTTCTGCACGTTGGACGCCGCATAGGCGTAACCGCCCGCGCCGCCCGCCAGCACCACAACGGCGGCGATCACGCTGGCGATGGCGATGTTCCGCCTGCGATGGCTTCGACGGTGCCGGACAGGACCGGCACCATCCTTCGTTTCGTCCTCTTCAGACGCGATGTCGGCCACGGCGCTCAGGATTTCGGGTTCGGCGGCGTCCGCTGTTTCGGGAGCCGCATTGTCATTCATATCCGCACGGAGGGCGTCTTCGGTGCCGTCCGCGTTATGCAGCGTTGTATCTCTGTATTCGTCCATGGTAGAGTCCTTCTTCTGGGTATGTTTCGGCAAAGCCAGCCATATAGGATGGCAGCTTTATTGCTTGCCATTATTGTAGCATGATAGCAGAAATGGCGTCAAGGCGTGGAATAGGCGAAGGGGCGTCCTTTGATCGGGACGCCCCCTGTACGGGCCTGTTATCAGGCGAAATCAAACGGAATCGCGGTCTTCTCCTCCGTTTCTCCGTCTTCCTCCTCCGGCGTGTCATCCTCGTCCGGTTCCTCGTCGTCGTAGCCGTCGTCCTGCGCCAGCTCCGCGTCCTGTATGCGCTGGATCGCGGCGGGCGTGTAGCCCATGCTGGCGGCAACGATCTCGTCGCTGTCGTCCGGGTGGACGTGCTTGAGGTAGTCGAACACGGCCAGAGCACGCTTATTGATGGACACGGTGGCCGCGTCGGAGTAGCAGAGCTGTTCCATGGCGAAGAAGCGTTCGCCGTTGATGAGGTCGTCGCCCTCACGCCACAGTATCTTCTCCCCGTCCTTCTTGAGCCACACGATGCCGTCCAGCTCGTCCGGGGCGACGAGGAGCATGGCGCTGCCGGGGCGGCGGACGGCGGCGGTCACCATGGTCCCGTCGTCGAACCGGAAGCTGCCCCGGTTCTCGCCCTGCTGGGGCGGGGTGCCGTCGTACCAGTGCTGGACGAGGATCACGCCCTGCCCCTTCAGGTCGCCGAGGTAGAGGTTCCAGTCGGTGAGGATGCTCACGCCCTCCTTCCGGTGAGGTTCCGGGCAGGTCAGGGACGTGTCGAACTCCTCGTACCGGTGGCTCCGGTAGAGCACTTCCACCTTCATGACGGCCTCCTATCGGGTCACAATGCGGGTTCGGGGGCCTGCCATTCGCTCCACGGGTCGCCCGCCAGCGCCTGCGAGGCGTCGCGGCTGGCCTTGGCCGTGGCGGTCAGGCCGTCCTCACGTTCCTCACGCGCGGCGGCCTTCTCCGCCTTGTAGCTTTCCACCTGCTCCTTGATGCCTTTCGCCAGCGCCCACGGGTTCACCTCGAAACGCTTGTACGGGTGATCCGCGTCGTCCCGGCTGCCGGTCCACACGGGCACCGGCTCGTCCGCCTTGAAGGAGAGCGTGACCTGCGCCCGGTCGCCGGAGAGCATCTGCTGGCGCATGTAGTCCGACACGAACACGTCGCAGGAGTAGCCGGACAGGTCAACGCCGTTGACCTTCGTGCCCGGCGGGATGTGGACGAACGCCTTGTCGAAGGTGCGCCCGTCCTCCGTGGTGATGGTGTGGGGGTGCAGGAACGCCGCCGGTATCTTCACATGGGCGAACCCGTTCTGCTGGTTGTTCTGTTCCGCCATTTCGATCACTTGTCCTTTCCATGGGGCGGGCGGCGATCCATTGCCGCCCGCGTGGTTTCTATTGTATGGTTCAGTCGAAGCGTGCGCCATCCGGGTTGGACGGCAGGCACATGAGCACGATGTTCGTGATGAGGCCCGCCACGATGAGGATGAGGCCGATGGACCCCATGCCCAGTGCGCCGCTCAGGAGGCTGGCGTCCCCGTTGGACAGGCCGGTGATGGCCCCTCCGATGGCACCGAACAGGCCGAAGAAGAACATGATGTACCCGATGAGGTACAGGCCGTACACGATGAACATGAACGTGCCGGGCTTGTCCGCGTCATGGAGGCGACGCCATGAGATGGCGATGGTCGGCAGGATGGTGGCGAGTCCCCAGCAGGCGCTCAGCAGGGAGAACAGAGCGCCCAAGCCGCTGCCCGACTGATCCAGAAGGCTGAAGGCGAACCACACGAGGAAGGTGAACAGCATCGCCCACCAGTATTCGCTGCGGCTGGCACGGCCACGGAAGCGCACGTAGCCCTTCCAGTATCGGATGATGGCGTCCTTGAAGGAGCATCCCGTCACGGGTTGCTCTTCGCCTGCCTGCGGCAGCGCCGGTGCGGGCACAGGCTGTTCGGGGGCCTGCCATGGGTTTGGTTCTGTCATGTTGGTTTCCTTTCTGTCCATTGCAGATACCTCTATCAGGGTACCATTTGGTCTCCACCGCTTCCGCTTGCCACCACGACGGTGCGCTCGTTCTCCGGGTGGACATAGTAGGAACAGCTTACAAGGGAGACGGCCTGTTCCGGTTCCGTGGTGCCGTCCAGCGTCATGCAGGCGTCCGCCCGCATCGCGTCGTACCACATGCGGAAATCCCCATCATTGTGGAAGACGGTCCTCTTGGATGGTTCCAGACCGTTGACGATCTGCGCGAACCGCACCTCGTAGGCCCGTTTCCACTCCGGAGTCTGAAGAAGGATTGTGGCGTGCCCGGCGGCGAAGGTTTCGTCCGCGTACTCTTGGATGACGCCGAAGGGCGCGGCTTCCAGATTCCCAGAATGGTGGCCGAGAATGACCGCGTTGCGGCTGTCCAGCCCTGCTTCGACGCATTCCGCGTCGAGATATATGGCTCCATAGACGTTGTAGTTCCCGTACACGTCGTGGCTGAGATAGAAGTCCGGGTCGTCCGTGGGTGCCTGCACGATGGGGGAATTGATGGTGGTGCCCGGCACGGTGATCCACCCGATGACATCCGGGTTGACGCCCTGCCAGTAGGCCCAGTCCACTGTGGGGAACCCATCATCCGCCGCCTCGCTGGCGTCATCCTCCCCCGTGGAGGAGGATGCGTCGGAGGTCATGGTCAGGGAAGGGTCTGCCGTGTCCCCCTGTGTGGGGGACAGTATTCTGGGCGAGGGCGGCGTTTGTGCCGCTCCTCCCCAAGAGTGGAGGAGCCAGCACAGGACCACCGCCATGAGGGCGAAGCCCACACTCATGCCCAACAGGATGCGGGATTTCGTCTTATTCGTCATGGCCGTCGCTCCCGTCTTTGCGGTGCAGCCGGTGGGCGCAGAAGGTGGTGCCGCCCGCCGCCGCGATCAGCAGGACGATCCCGGCCACGATGGGCATGGTGCTCACGCCGGTCTTGCCGTAGGTGGTCCCCTGCGGCTTGTCCGGTTCGGGGGTGGGCTGTTCCGGTTCCTCCGGGTGCTCCACGGTGACGGTCTGGCCCTTGTCGGTGATGTCCGCGTGGACCGCGATCACCTCGCCGTTGTGGAACAGGGTCTCGAACGCCACCAGCTCCGTACCATCCGCAATGGCGGAGGCGTCGAACGTGAACGTCACTTCCACGCAGCCGCTGGTGTTCTCCGGCGTGAAGGTGGTCTTGGCGGAGACGGGGTTCCCGTCCGCATCCAGCAGAGGCTTCTCGGTGATGCTGCTGTCCTCGTCCACATGCTTCACATAAAGCGCTCCGGTGAGGGTGTATTCCTCGCCGGGGATGAGATTCGTATACTCCACCGTATCCACGATGGTGGCCTCCGCGTCGGCGGTCACGGTCTTATCGCCATCCGTACCGTCCGTGGCGGTGGTGCCGATTGCCGGTTTGGGGTTCTCCACCATGACGGTCTGGCCTTCATCGCTGATGTCAGCATGGGCCGCGACCTCCACGCCGTCATGGCTCAGCGTCTCGAACGCCACCAGCTCCGTACCGTCCGGAAGGGTTGTGGCGTCGAAGGTGAACCTGACCTCCATGGAACCGTCCGGGGAGTCCGGCGTGAACGTGGTCTCGGCGATGATGGGTTCGCCTTTCCCGTCCAGCAGGGCTTCCTCCGTCACATTGCCTTCCTCGTCCACATGTTTCACATGGAGGGTGCCGGTGAGCGCATATTCCACGCCGGGGACGAGATTCCTGTATTCCACCGTATCCACGATGGCGGCCTCCGCGTCGGTGGTCACGGTCTTGTCGCCGTCCGTGCCGTCCATGGCGGTGGTGCCGATCTGCGGGGCGATGACGCGGAGCTGCTGGTCCACGTCGTCCTTGTCCTTGTGCTCCGCCATGAGGGTGCCGTCGCTCACGCGGTGCAGCTCCTCGAAGACGGTGATGCTCCTGCCGCCCAAGCCGGTGGCGGGCAGGGTCGTTTCCACGATCTCATGGCCGTCCGCAGTCTGCGCGGTGAACTCATGTGTGGCGGTGACGGGCTTATCGTCCACGGTGACGGGTTTGCCGGTTTCCGTGTCCACGATCGAGGCGGTGAGCCGGTAGGTTTCGCCTGCGGTGAGGCCGGTGTAGGTCACTTTGTCCGCGATCCTCACGTCACCGGCCATGATGGAGTTGTCTCCGTCGGTGGGGTCGTAGGCGTTGGTGGTGATGGAAACGGTGGGTTGGGGCTGGTCGTCGAGAGTGCCGTAGTCGTACACCACGCCGTCGCGGGTGATGGTGACGGTGGTGTGGATGAGCTGGTAGCCTTCGTTGGCGGTGCAGCGCAGCTCCTCGATGCTGTAGGAGTCGTAGGGGAACGCGCCGTGCCCGTCGTCCGGGCTGGTCAGGGTGCCCTCACTGGTGAGGCCGAACCAGACGCCTGCGGTGGGATCGAGCAGAACACTGTCGATGGGTTCGGATTCGCCAAGCGCCCAGTCGTTGCCGTTGGTGTTCTGCGTGTGATGGTTCCACGAGGACGCGGAGTTGAAATACCCGTTGGCGTCGGTGACGATGACGTGGGTTTCCCCAGTGGTCAGGCTGGTGAGCTTGAAGGGGATTCCGGCCATCCGGTCCGCGCTGTCCCCGGTTTTCTTGCTGAAGGTGAGATCGCCGCGCACCACCTGTTCCGGCACCTGCGGCGTCTGGTAGGTGACGGTGTTCTCCACGGGCTGTTCCTGAATCTTCTGGAAGCTCAGGAAGTCGCTGTTGAGCACGTAGCCTTCCGACGGTTTGGATTCGTACATGACGAGGGTGCCGCGCGGAATCACGGCCTGTCCGCTGGCGTCCCTGTACAGGTCATCCCCGGACATTAGATGGGCTTCATCGAGGAAGGCGAACCCGTTCGCGTCCGTGGAGACGACCCATGCGCGGGCCGGGGCGATACCGGATTCATTGAGGGCGGTGTAATTATCATAGCTGAGGGTGTCGTAGTATTCGATGGTGAACTCCGCGCCTTCGAGCGTGGCGGCACCCTGTGGCAGGTTGCCTTCATCGTTGCAGGTTCTCTCGCCGTCGTATTTGGCGACCATCAGCCCGGCGGGATCGTAGGCCGGGGCGTCGGTGAACGTGACGGTCGCGGTCTCCTGCGTGGTGATGGCGACGGCCTGCTCCGCTGCGGGCAGAAACCCTTCCGGGGGCTTGGTCTCACGGATGGTGACGGTCTGCCCTGCGGGCACCTCCAACGTGCCAGTGGTGCCGTCCTCCCCCGTGGTGAGAGTGCCCAGCACACTGCCGTCCTGACTGGTGACGGTGAACTCAGCGCCCGCCAGCGAGTACATGGCGTTCCCGTCCGTGAGGGCGGGATCGGCGCTCTCTTTGACGATCCGCACGTATCCGTAGGGCATGTAGGTGAAGTTGCCCACGCGCTGCGTGTAGCCCTGCCCGTACAGGTCGAAGTTGGGGCGCTCCTCCGGGCAGACATCCTCTCTGGTGTCGGCAAAGTACCGGCTCTCCACGATGATGTCATAGCTGGAGCCGTTCCATGTGCCGGTGAACGGGTAGTCCCCGGCCAAGGGGATGTAGCTCCCGTGGTCGATGCACTCCCCGTGATACGTCTGCCCGTCCGGCATGGTCACGAAGAAGGTGGTGTATGGCTCCGAGCCGCCGGTGTTGGCCCCGAGGTCGTCCACCTCGATATGGCAGGTGCCCGTGATGGTGGGTTCCGCCGCGTATGCCTGCATGGCGGGCGTGAGCACGCCGAACAGGCTTCCCAGCATGAGCAGAAACGCCATGAGGCCCGTCCGGAGACGGCGGATTCTTTCTCTGAAATGGTTCATGATGGTCTCCTTTCGTTTTTCACATCATTGTGAGCATCTATGTAAAACCGCAGCGCTGCGGCAGAATATTCGGGAGACTGGGAAATCGAAAATCCTCGAATGAGGGTAAACCCGGTGTAACAAACGGCTGCGGAAACCGCACACCGTCAATCAAAAGCGCGAATCCTTCTCTTATTCGCACGGTATCGCCCCCGTGCGGGGGATGCGCGGGAAGCTCGTACATCCCCCTGCATGGAATGGCGGCTGTCAGTTCATGGCCTGTGCAAGCGCCTCATCCCCGTTGTCGCACTTCCATGTGCCCTTCGGCGTGCGCGTGTAGGTGAACTCGCAGTCAGTCTCGGCGGTCTCCGCCGTCTCGACCACATCCATCATGGTCTCCCCGGCGAGCTGCTTGAGGGCGTCCTGATCGGACAGCTCCGTAATATCCAAGGAATCCAGACGCGAATAGTAGTCGTTCTGGAAGTCCGTCATGATGCCGTCAAGGGACTTGCAGGTGATCGTGGCCTTGGCGGTTGCGATGCCATCTTTGATCGATACGTCCTCCACGGTGTAATCGAACCCGTCCAGATATGCGGTCGCGAACTCGTCCGTGTCGATGCCCAGCGAGGCGAAGTCCTCGCCAGCATTCTCCTCGATCCCGGACACGAACGAATCGTCCCCCTGTTTGATCGTCTCAAGCTGGTTCGTGAGGTCGTCGCGGATCGCGGCCTCCGGGCTGTTGCACGCCGTGAGCGTGACGGCGGCGA
>JABLTR010019292.1_pt1 | contig 14917 bp, 11 predicted proteins | sample 7160071 | NCBI WGS metagenome assembly JABLTR01 (sample SAMN14651230, study PRJNA627086) | human gut metagenome | isolation source: feces | host: Homo sapiens
GCGTCTAGCTTATTATTCTCGCCTGACTGCACACCACGTTTTGCTGTGGGCCTTGCCCACCGGCAAAGTGCCGGGGCAAAGTCGCGGGGTAGTTATTGTTAAATAATATCTTAATTCCACGCGGACATAACTTTAGCATATTTTGTTCTACCGGGAACTTGGATTATTATTTCCGCCTGACTGCACACCTCGTTTTGCTGTGGGCCTTGTCCACCGGCTTCCGCGCCCGCGCCATTTTTTCAGAATATATTATTTTTAGTAAAAAAGATTTTTGAATTAAAAAGAAATCCAGCCAACTTTAATAATACTGGAAATTATATTTTAGTATCTTTATTCATATAGATATACATTGTACTTTGATTTTACATTTTGTCTGAAACCTAGCAATAAAATTAATATTCTTGCCTGGGTATAAATCTTAAATTTGCAGTGTTATCTTACTCACTGTTTGATAATACCCACTTGAATGGCATTCAAGAGACCTTTGTATAAAATATAAACATCAGATTTTAGTAAGATTGACCTATAAGTAACTTTGCAATTCAAAATCTGTATTTACCGGGCTGAAATATTAATATTCTTACTCTGGTACATATCCCAAATTTATTTCGGCATTTCGCCGGTATGGAGGTAATATTAAACTATGATACAACCAAAATTTAAACTTGATTATACAATAACGCCGGATGAATTATATGATGGTTTATCTATTATGAAATCAGTACCATCACGCGGTGTTGGACAGATTATAAGAACTATATTATTACTTTTTGTCAGTGGAATTGTTATATATAACATGACAATTGATAATAAATATATGACTATAGGTATACTTTTGCTGGCTGTATGTTTAGTTATAATAGCCTTATTATGGATAGCTCCGATTCAGGCAAAACGTTCAGCTGTAAAAAATGCCGGAGATAAATTAAATATATCAGCTGAGGTTTATCCTGGCCTTTTCAGGGTATTACGAGAAAATGGAAATAATGATATACCGCTTGATGGTAATTCTACTATAGAAAATCATCCTAAAAAGAATATGATTGTTATTTTCCCATATAAAAGTAAATCAAGTATGTTTATAATTCCATATAGAGCAGTAGATAATACCCATTTGCAAGAATTATTAACATTATTACAAACTCCAAATGAAATGCCGGTTTTAGATGATCAAGATAATGATAATCTTACTGATAATACACTTTTAAATGAAACTAATAATGTATCTGAATCTGAAGATACAGATAATATTGTTAAGGAAAATATCAGCAATGATATAAATACAGATATAGAGGATAAAGATAATTCTGATGATATTTCTGATATAATATCACAATATCTTAATATAGAAGACGATATACAAGATATTAAAGATAATCAAGATAATAAATAAATATAAATAATATTATTTGATTGGACGGTCTGAAATATGGATAATGAACGTATTATATTTGAAAAAGAATATATGGTTTCAAAAGCACAATATATAGAAGGCCGAATGGCATATGAAAAAAAATTTGGCCGTCTTCGCAATAGTACATTATGGTTAATTTTATCAATTATTATTATGGCATTACCATTTTCATTAATAAATTGGCTGTTAACAATGTCATATGGAATAATTATCATAGCAGTTATATTTTTATGCGGGCTTGGTATATTTATTTTTAATTTATTTTTCAGGCCGTCATTTTATAAAGAATTAATTCAAAAAGATTATGATAATTCTATTTTATTCAGCAGTAAACAGAATATTATATTAAAACGCGATACATATGTATATCAAAACTGTTGTGAAAAATTATTTGGATATTATTCTGAATGTCCATGCGCTATAGAAACAAAATCTCTAATAGTAATTGGCAGTGATATTGCTGGTAAAATTATTATAATACCTAAAAATGAGATATCATCAGAAATTATATCATTTTTAAAAGAAAATTTCGGTGTTAGATATATTAAATAAATGCCATATACTATTTATCAGAAATTTATAAATTTGTTGTTTTGCAAATAACCTATATTAATCTTTATTTCATAATAACTAAAATATTTAATAAAAAATATAATTAACTTAACCTGTTACTATAGAAATATCAAGGCTGCGTCACATCAAAAGGGGGCGCCCGCGCAGCGCATCCTTTGGATGCGCTTTATGCAAAATAATTGCTGATAAAGCATCTGGGATGAAATATGAGGCTAATAGTATTGTCTTAACAGCAATATATTAATATAACTTATTATTTTGCATCCTGCAGCCATATTGCATAAAACATACAGCCGCAATTGTACTGCTTTAGCTTATGTTCATATTAAAACTTTCAGCTGCGCATTGTTGCGCAATATGGCTGCCCGCGGGCGCCCCCCATTCAGAGACAGTACCTTAATTTATTTTCGTACGCTTTTATTTTAACAGAACTTTTTTAGCTGTATACAGCTATATATTCTTATATAGAAAGCTCAAACAATTAAAATAAAGAATAAAATTATAATTTTAATTATTCAGATTCAGAAAAATATATTGTTTATTGTAAAATATATAAATATATTTTAATATGTTAACCGTTATAAAAATAAACGGAGGTTTAGATTATGAAAGATGACAAACCTATCAGCTCATCACAGGATGCTATAAATGCTAATATAGGTAATGGCAATGATAATCCATATATTCATATAAGTCATTTACCTACAATAAATGATTATATAGAAATGAAAATGTTAACAGCAAAAAATCAAATATATGCTAAAAATGATATATTATTTAAAATATTAGGTTTAATATGCTGGACAGCAGCAGTTATTATTGCCATATTTTTAGCAAAAGATAATATGCTTACTTTATTTTTAGGAGCAGATTTTTTAGCAATAGCTGGTTTTGTGCTGATATTTTATCATGATGTAATGATACCTTGGTTTGCAAAAATACGCGCAAAAAATGATTTTAAAAAATATCGCGGCGTATCGCAGGTGCGTACAATAGCGCTTTATAATGATAAGCTGGAAATGCAAACAGGTGAAAGTATTATGAAATATCCTGTTGATAAGGCAACAAATATCATTGACGGTGATAATTGCTATATTATATCATTTGGATTTAATACTGACTGTCAAATACCAAAAAGGCTTATAGCATCACAACAATGTGATATTATTTATAATCTTTTTAATGAAAAATGCAAAGGTAAATTTAAACGCGTGCGTATTACAGAAGATTTGTCTAAATCTAAAAAAGAACATTAAAATATTAAACAAAACAGCGCTTTTATTATAAATAAATCTAGTATAAAAACAATCATCATTTTATGATTTGGAGAGAATAAAAGAATATGGATTATGAAAATCAAAAAATAATACCAGTAGATATTGAAGGAGAAGTAAAAAAAGCATATTTAGCTTATTCCATGTCAGTTATAGTAGGCAGAGCATTGCCTGATGTCCGCGATGGATTAAAGCCTGTTCACCGCCGTATTTTATATACTTTACATGAAAGCGGACTTACGCCTGATAAAGAAACGCGTAAATGCGCAGATATTGTCGGTAAAGTTTTAGGTTCATACCATCCTCATGGCGACGCATCAGTTTATGATGCATTAGTACGTATGGCTCAACCGTTTTCTTTAAGATATCCTTTAGTAGAAGGCCAGGGTAATTTTGGTTCAATTGATGGCCATCCTGCTGCTGCATACCGTTATACAGAAGCAAAGATGAGTAGAATTGCTGTCAATATGCTGACAGATATTGATAAAGATACAGTTGATTTTACAAATAACTATGACGATAGATTAAAAGAACCTACTGTATTGCCATCCAGATTTCCAAATTTACTTGTTTCTGGTTCAACTGGTATAGCTGTAGGCATGGCTACAAATATCCCGCCGCATAATTTAAAAGAAACAATAGATGCTATGATATGTCTTTTAGATAATCCAGATGCGCAATTAGATGATTTAATGGAACATATCAAAGGCCCGGATTTTCCAACCGGCGGTATTATTATGGGCAGATCCGGTATCCGTGCCGCATATGGCACAGGCAGAGGCAGAATTTTATTAAGAGCTAAAACTGAAATAGTTGAAGAAAAAAACCATACTAATATTATTATAACTGAAATACCATATCAGGTTAATAAAACTAATTTAGTTGTACAAATAGCAAATCTTATAAAAGATAAAAAAATTGAAGGACTTCATTCTGTTGAAGATTATTCTGACCGTGACGGCATACGTATTGTTATAGAATTAAAAAGGGATGCAAATCCTCAAATAGTACTTAATTATTTATTTAAAAATACTCAGATGCAGGTTACATTTGGCGCTATTATGTTAGCATTATCTGATGATGTACCAAAAATTATGTCATTAAAAGAAATGCTTACAAAATATATAGATTTCCAAATAGAAGTAGTAACACGCCGCGCACAATTTGATTTAAAAAAGGCACAGGAACGCGCGCATATTCTTGAAGCATTAAAGGTTGTTTTAGATAATACTGATGAAGTTATTTCAATAATTCGTACATCAAAAAATATTCCTGAAGCAAAGGATAGATTATGCGAACGGTTTGAATTTGACGATGTACAGGCCAGCGCTATAGTAGCTATGCGTTTAGGACAGTTAACAAGTCTTGAAGGTATAAAAATTGAAACTGAATATAATTCATTAATGGAAAAAATTATAGATTTAAGTGATTTTCTTGCAAAAGATGAACGTAAACGTGAGCTTATAAAAACTGAAGCATTAGCAATAGCACAAAAATTTGGAGATGAACGCCGTACAGAAATAGCGGCAATTTCCGGTGAAGTTGATATAGAAGATTTAATTGAAGAAGAAGATTGTGTATTAACTTTAACAAGATTTGGTTATATGAAACGTTTGCCAGCTGATACCTTCTCAGCACAAAAGAGGGGAGGTAAAGGCGTATCTGGTATGACAAGGCGTGATGAAGACGTTGCGGAAGAAATGTTCTTATGTTCCAGTCATGATTATGTAATGTTCTTTTCTAATAAAGGAAAAGTATATCGTATTAAATGTTATCAAATACCAGAAGGCAGCCGTACATCAAAAGGTATTAATGCGGCTAATATTTTACCTATTGATACTGATGAGCATATCACAGCTATGATAAAAGTATCTGATCTTACAGAAGACGCATATTTATGTATGGTTACACGCAAAGGTATTATAAAACGCTGTGCTTTAAAATTATTTAATACAAACCGTACTAGAACCGGCCTTATTGCTATTGATTTAATGGAAGATGACGAACTGGTTTGGGTAAGAAAAACAAATGGAGACGATAATCTTATTGTAGCTACAAAATTTGGTAAAGCTATATGTTTTTCTGAAAATGATGTGCGTCCAATGGGTAGAAATGCCAGAGGCGTACGCGCTATAAAAATGGAAGATAATGATTGTGTTATTGGTATGGCAAGAACCCGTGAAGGCGGTACTTTGCTTACTGTAACTGAAACAGGTCTTGGAAGGCGTTCTCAGCTTAGTGATTATCGTGTACAAACAAGAGGTGGTAAAGGTTTAATTAATTACCGTACATCTCTTTATGGCGATGTTGCTGCTGTACGTGTTGTTGATGAAGATGATGATATTATTATGATAGCATCTAATGGTATTGTAATCCGTATCCCTGTTGCAGAAGTCGGTATATATTCCCGTCCAGCTAAAGGTGTAAGAGTTATGCGTATTGATGAACAGGAAGATGTTAAACTTGTTGCTTTAACACGTGCTCCTCATGATGAAGATGAAGTGGATGATGTAGAAATAGAAGAGGATGCCGATGCTATGGAAGGTTCATTAAATGATGACGATATAGAGGATGCTGATAATGATATAGATCCAGATGAAGATCAGGATCAAGCTGATGAAAATAATATTGATGAATAATCTAAATTAATAGAAATAACCCTGTATAGCTGGTATTTTATCAGTAAAAACAGGGTTATTTTTTTACATATAAAAATTTTAATCTAGGTTTAATGATCTATTATAAATACTGGTTACCTGAAAAGGAGGGGGCGCCTGCGCAGCGCATCCTTTGGATGCGCTTTACGCAAAATAATTTTTAAAAATATTTAGGCTGAGTTAATAAGAGAAACTAGTATTATCTTAAATACTCATCATCTTTATATAGCAAATTATTTTGCATTCGGCAACCATATTTCATATGGTTGCACGCAGGCGCCCCCTTTTTTACGGTAGTTTTGTTGGGAATATTTTATACAATATAAACAATATTAAATCTGTCATACTATATTTTATTTTTATTATAGTTTTTTATCTAATGTGTAATTTAGATTAATATAGCTTTCACTATGTGGTATTTGCACAGTCATTTCGTGTGTGATAAGCTATTATATTGTTTTACCATAAAATCTCCTCTCGACTTTTAGTAGGCTTGAACATCTACTATTATACTCGTTTGGAGATTTTTTTGGTATAACCAACTACGCTCACCCTCATAGTGGAGCCTTCTTTGTTTCGTGTTCATCAGCGCTCAACTGTCTTAAGACATTAATAGTAAATAGGCATGGTTATTAAACATAATTTAATAACCATGCCTATAATTAAATCATATTAATTTATTTAAGATTGTTTTTAAGTGTATCAAGCTCTTTAGCAAGTTCTTTTGGAAGTTTATCGCCAAATTTAGCATAGAATTCTTCTATACCAACAACTTCATTTTTCCAAAGATCCTTATCAACTTCGAGGATACCTTTGAGTTGGTCTTTAGTAAATCCTTCAAGACCTTCGATATTAATATCATCTGCATTAGGAACATAACCAATAGCAGTTTCTTTAGCGTCAACTTTACCTTCACAACGATTGATGATCCATTCAAGTACACGGAGGTTATCACCAAAGCCCGGCCAAATAAAGTGACCTTCATCATCTGTACGGAACCAGTTAACATTAAAGATCTTAGGAGCTTTATCGCCTAATTTTTCGCCCATTTCAATCCAATGTTTCCAATAATCGCCCATATGATAACCACAGAATGGAAGCATAGCCATTGGATCACGACGTACAACACCTACAGCGCCTGTTGCAGCAGCTGTTGTTTCAGAAGCCATGATAGAACCAACAAATACACCGTTTTCCCAATCACGTGATTGATATACCAATGGAGCAGTTTTAGCACGACGGCCGCCAAATACGATAGCAGTAAGAGGTACGCCTTTACCATTATCAAATTCAGGGCTTATACATGGACAATTTTTAGCTGGAGCTGTGAAACGTGAATTTGGATGAGCGCCTTTAGTACCAGAAGCTGGATCCCATTTATCGCCTTTCCAATCAATAGCGTTTGTTGGAGGATTTTTATCAAGTCCTTCCCACCAAACTGTATTATCATCAAGATTATGAGCAACATTTGTAAATATAGTACCCTGTCTTGTAGAAGCAAGAGCATTTGGATTTGATTTTTCATTAGTACCTGGAGCAACACCAAAGAAACCATTTTCTGGATTAATAGCCCAAAGCCTGCCGTCAGGACCAATACGAATCCAAGCGATATCATCGCCTACACACCATACTTTATAACCTTTTTTACGGTAAATTTCAGGTGGAATAAGCATAGCAAGATTTGTTTTACCGCATGCTGATGGGAATGCAGCTGCAATATATTTAACTTCGCCTTGTGGATTTTCAACGCCTAAGATAAGCATATGCTCAGCCATCCAGCCTTCGTTTTTGCCCTGATATGACGCTATACGAAGTGCAAAGCATTTTTTACCTAAAAGTACGTTTCCGCCATAACCGGAGTTAACTGACCAGATTGTATTATCTTCTGGGAAGTGGCAGATATATTTATTTTCAGCATCTAATGTAGCTTTAGAATGCAATCCACGAACAAAATCATTGCTGTCGCCTAATACTTCTAATACTTTTTCACTAACACGAGTCATAATTGCCATATTGAGAACAACATAAATAGAGTCAGTGATTTCTATACCAACTTTTGAGAATTTAGAACCAATTGGTCCCATTGAATATGGTATAATATAAGCTGTACGGCCTTTCATAGAACCGTCAAAGATTTTTCCTAATTTTGTATAAGCTTCCTGCGGATCCATCCAGTTATTTGTCGGGCCTGCATCTTCTTCTTTTCTTGAACAGATAAATGTACGATGTTCTACACGAGCAACGTCATTAGGATCTGTACGATGGAGATAACATCCTGGGAGCTTTTCTTCATTAAGTTTTATAATTTCTCCTGTTGACATTGCCTCTTTTCTGAGTTCTTCAAGCTGTTCTTCAGAACCATCGATCCAGACAACTTTATCAGGCTTTACAAGATCGACCATTTCATCTACCCATGTTAACACATGTTTGTTTTTGGTAAGTGTCATTTATTTTGTTCCCCTTTCATCATTACAGAACACCTTATACTATAAAAAATAAATTAATAAAGCCATAATGTATAAGGCTTTCTTTATTATTTATATAGTGACCCAAATTAATGATATTATAATATTTATATTTAATTTAAGCAATATCATTTATGTAGAATAAGGATAATTTTTTACTTTTTTTTCATACTATTTTACTAATATAAGTATTGTTTTATTTATTTAAAACTATTTGTAAAGCATATATTTTCCAATAATTTTGGGTATAATTTAAAATACATGATGAAAAGTACCTTTTAAAAGGTGCGTCTGTATACAGCCATATTAATATTTCAGGTAACTAATATGCTCAGTAATAATAAAGATATAAAAGTACAAATTTTAATCTACATATTCTTAAATATGGCGATTAAATGCAAAATAATCGCCTATATAAAAGATACTGTTTAATAAAACTATATTGCCCTAAATCAAACAATATATAAAAATAAAAGCAAAAATATACAGTATTATATTAAAAAACGTTCATGGTTACGTTGACGTAAAAAGGGGGGCGCCTGCGTGACAACCATATAAATATGGTTGTCTGATGCAAAATAATTTGCTAAATAAAAGTAACTGAGTATTAAAATAATTTTTGTTTTTCTTTTTAACTCAGCCTGAGTATTAAAAAAATTATTTTGCGTAAAGCGCATCCAAAGGATGCGCTGCGCAGGCGCCCCCCATATTGCCTTATGTAATCTGTACCTTTTATTTATCTTATTTTAATAATTTAAAACTTATTGTCTTTATATAGATATTTCAAAAAAGAATTATTTTTATAAAAATGCATAATTAAAAAACATAAAAACAAATAATATGGATAATCTAAGCCATTGTTATCATGGTTAATTATATCTGTATTTCTTTTTTAAGATACATCAATTTATACAGTTACATTTTTTAAAACTAGCTTAATTAAACTAAATTTCATTATTTATCTTAATATTATATATAACAACAGATGACGGTTCAAATATTTAATATAATTTTATATATAAGGAGGAATAGTATATATGCGCCATATTATTATACCGGAAACATTTGATATTGTATGGCGCATACGTTTGCTTATTCCTTTAGCTATATTATTTTTTATATGCGGCGCTTTATTCTTATTTATAAAATTTTATATTATACCTATAGTAATAATTTTATTAATTATTTTCTTTTTTGCTATATTTTATTATATACCTACTTTTAGAAAAAAACAGTCGATTTTATATAAAGATAATAAAATATTTATAAAAAGAGGAGTATGGTTTAAAAAAAATATTATTATTCAAATAAAAGCTATACAATTTTATAAAAAATCAATTACTCCGCTTGAAAAAACTCTTAATTTATCAACCATACGTTTATATATGGCTGGCAGCCAAAATATTATATCATGTTTAAATAAATCAGATATATTATATCTTTGTTCTATAATTGATAAATATAATAATATTTAAAATAAAAATGGATGATATATTACAATATATAATATATCATCCATAATTTACTATAAGTTATATAATCTATATTTTAATCCTGACTAAATTCACGTCTTAAAAATGCAGCAGCCTGTTCAGCAGAATATCCGCCTGGGGAATTATCAAAATTATGAAGGCCATGCCATCTTTGAGCGTATCTTTCAATTTGTTCATCAGTCATCTGTACTTTTACATCAGTTAATGTATCTACAACCAAACTAAATTCCGGCCATTTGCATCCCAAAAGATTAAAATATTCAGCAGCCCTGTCACTATCAGTTTCCATACCACGCCTTACTAATTCAGGTAAAAACGCAGTACATGCTCTGCCATGAGGTATACCAAATTCTTCTGTTAATACATATCCCATTGGATGAGGAAATGCTGTACCGCATAAATTTAATACCATACCAGCCCATAAAGAACCATAATAAAGGCTTTCTCTTAATGAATATGTAGGCTGTGTATCCTTATCTATCTTAGATAATGCCTTTAAGCCATGCCAGATTAATGGTAACCCCATTTTTGCATAACATGTAGCTGCATCTGATCTTTTTGGATTAAACCAACCTTCTGTTGCATGTGATAAAGCATCCAATGCAGTTGATATAGTAACATCTAAAGGCATAGTTTGAGTATATGTAGGATCACATATTGATATTTTAGGATAACAATATTTATTTGTAATGCTTTTTTTACGGTTTTGTTCATCTATAGTAAGTACAGCGACTGCAGTTACCTCACTTCCTGTTCCAGCAGTTGTACCAACTGCTATTATAGGTAATGGCTGTTTTAACCATTTTGTATAATCATATAATTCAATAGGGGATAAGCCTGGATTTGCAGCATATACAGCAGCTGCTTTACCCGCATCTAAAGGAGAACCTCCGCCAATTGCCATTATATAATCAGCGCTAAAACGAAATGCTTCTCTTCCTGCATCATGGCATATCGATATCAATGGATTTGGCCCTATTTTATCATATATTATAAATTGTGCGCCTATTGATGTTAATATTTTTTTAGCATCATCCAATGCGCCTGATTTTAATGCGGAACCGCCACCTGTTATAATACATACACGTTTGCCTAAATTTTTAAGCTCGTTTGCCGCACGTTCAAACGCGCCTCTGCCGCTTATAGTTTTAGTTGGCATATATAAATCAAAATCCATAATACTTTTCCTTATCTATTATTTTTATGTAATTTAAATTATTTATAAAACCTTAATATAATTCAGTATTGAACTTTACTCTACATTATACCTATTTTTTACATATAATCAAGAAAATCATGTCATTTTTTAGATTTTAAAAAATATTATAATTTATATCATAATTATCTTAATCATATGATAATTTAAAATATTCATTTAACGTATAAATATTCATCTCTGGTTATGTCAAGCAAAAGAGGGGGGCGCCTGCGCGCAGCCATATAAAATATGGCTGCAATATGCAAAATAATTTTTTCTTTATATGAAAATGTTTATAAGAAAATGAATTTAGTTTTTAATTTAAGATACATAAGTTCATATTATTTTGCTAATAGCGCATCCTTTGGATGCGCTGCGCAGGCGCCCCCCTTTACTGCACGGTACAAGTAATTGCTAAAGATACTTTATCTTGATTATTTAACTATTCTTCTATTTAATAGATATTTATTTTCTTTTTGATTTTATAATTAATAATAAAAGATGAATTTTTTATAAAATAAATATTAATATAATGTTAATAGTATTACATTTTATCTTGTTACCCAAATATTGTCAAGAATTTTTTATATGCCTGCAATACAAATTTATTTTATCGTTTTTTATACGTTGAAATATCGTAGTTTTATGTTATAATTTATAGTATATAGGCTTATTTTGGCGGCTTATACATTATTTATATTTTATTTTTAATATTTAAATATTATTTTATTATCTTATTATATTATTTGAAATGGAGTTTTTTCACTATGGATTCATTTATAGAAGCCTGGGAAAATGTTTGTACATACTGTAAAAATAATCTAACTGAAACAGCATATTCTGCATTTGTTAAAGATTTAACTCCAGTAAGTTTAGAAGATGGAGTTGCTAATTTTACTGTTAGAACTAAATTTCAAAAGGAAATTATTGAAACACATTATTTAAAATTAATAGGAGCAGGCTTTCAGGAGGTATTTGGTTTTACTCCTGTATTTAATATAGCTGCGCGTGAAGCACAATCTCCTGTTAAAGTAGGAGCTAATGGTGTTACTGTTATAAATAATGCTCCTGTAAGCCCTTTTCCTGATGCATCCGGTGTTGCTCATAAATATACTTTTGATTCTTTTGTTATAGGGCCTTCTAATAAATTTGCATACAGCGTTTGTTATGCTGTAGCTTCAAAACCTGGAAGTGAATATAATCCTTTATTTTTATATGGGCCTTCTGGTTTAGGTAAAACTCATCTTTTATTTGCTATACGAAATAAAATTTATTCTGAACATCCTAATATAAATATTGTATATGTAAAAGGTGATGATTTTACCAATGAAATGGTAGGATCTATTAAAAGCGATACAACCGCTCAATTTCGTGAAAAATACCGTAAAGCTCATGTATTGCTTGTGGATGATATTCAGTTTTTATCCGGTAAAGAATCGTCTCAGGTAGAATTCTTCCATACATTTGAAACATTATTTCAAGCTGGTAAACAAATTGTATTAACTTCGGACAGACCTCCTAAAGAAATAAACGCTATCAGCGATCGTTTGCGTACTCGTTTTGAAGCAGGTGTTTTCGCTGATATCTCTTTGCCTGACCTTGAAACAAGAATTGCTATTATTGAAGCTAAAGCTGCACAACTTAATTTTGATATGCCTAGCGATATCACAAGATATGTAGCTGAAAAACTTAATAAAAATATCAGGCAATTGGATGGCGCTGTTACTAAAATTAAAGCTTTTTCTCAATTAACTGGTGAAACCCCTTCTATACTTATGGCTCAAAACGCTATAAGAGATGTTCTTAGCGATAGCCAGCCTCTTCCGGTTACTGTTGATAAAATTATTACTGAAGTTTCCCGTACATTCAGCGTTACTCCTGATGATATACGTTCTAAAAAACGTTCAGGTAATATTTCTTTAGCAAGACAGGTTGCTATTTATGCTATTCGCGATATCACTCAAATGAGCCTTGCTGATATTGGTAAAGAAGTAGGCGGACGTAATTATGCTACTATGATTTATAGTCTTGATGAAGTTACTAAACGTATGGAAAAAGATTCTACTTTTAGAAATCAAGTAACTGATATTGTTAAAAATTTAAGAGAATAGTTTTTAACATCTTTTATATCTATAATTTTAAACATGTTAATTTTTATGTTGAAAAATATTATCAACATTTTCAACATAGTTTTCAACATTTGATATTGAATATAATTGAAAATGTTAATTTCAAAAATTAAGTAATATTTTGTCAACATTTTTTGATATGTTTTTAACTTATGGATAAATTTAAAAAAATATTATAAAATAAGGATTTTTTGCATTAATTTTGAAGTTTTTGCTTATTTCGACATTACCTACTACTACTACTAAATAAATATAAATATATTATCTCTCTTTATAAAACATAAACTGTTTTTTATTCAATTTAACATAAGTTTATATATTGAAATGTCTTTTGAGGTGTAATTTAATGAGTAAATTAGAATTTTCATGTAACCGCAGCCAAATATTAGAAGCTGTCTCCATATGTTCCCGCGCAGTTTCCATTAAATCAAATATTCCGGCGCTTCAGGGATTATTACTTGAATCATTTAATAATCAATTGAGAATTTCCTCATATGACCTGGAAATGGGTATGAAAACTCAAATAGAAGGTACAAGTGATGCAGAAGGTTCTGTTGTATTTCCAGCAAAAATATTCGGCGATATATTAAGACGTATGACAGATGATATTGTTAATATTTCTGTTGATGAAAAAAATACTGCTACTATTAAATGCGGGGAAGCTGAATCTTCAGTATCATGTATTGATCCGGATGAATTTCCTGAAATGCCGTCTGTTAATAAAGAAAAATCACTTATTATTGGCAGTGAAATATTTAAAAGCATGATTAGACAAACTATATTCTGTGTTGCTCAAAATGATTCAAGACCTATTAATACAGGTATATGCTTTGAGACTGAAAAAAATTTATTAAGGCTTACAGCGCTTGATGGTTTTCGTTTAGCTGTAAGACAGGAAAATATCAGCTGTGATGAAAATATAAAATTTGTTGTTGCCGGTAAAGCTATGAATGAAATATTAAAGCTTTTAAATGATGAAGGCGATGTAGAAATATCTATAGGCAACAGACACATTTTATTTATTATAGATGGGTATAGTATTGTTACCAGGCTTATGGATGGAGAATTTATGGATTTTAGAAAAGCAGTATCTGATGAATTTTCTACCAGTGTTACAATACAAACTAAAAAATTATTAAATAGTATTGAATTAGCTTCGCTTATTATTACTGAAAAAATAAGAACTCCTATTAGATGTACTTTTAAAGATAATATATGCGATATAAAATGTCAGACATCTGTTGGTAAGGTTCATGATAAAGTGGAATGTAATATTTCAGGTAATGATGTTGAAATAGGTGTTAATAACCGCTATATGATTGATGCTTTATCTGCATCTGACCTTGATATGGTGCTTATTGAAATGAACGGTCCGCTTTCTCCTATAAAAATAAAACCTCTTGAAGGGGACAGCTTCTTATTTATTATTATGCCAATGAGGATTAAAGATGAATTGTAATAAACAGGAAATTATATATATTGATACAGAATTTATTAGATTGGACAGTGCTTTAAAATTAGCCGGAGTTTCCATAACCGGCGGTAATGCTAAATTATTAATACAACAGGGCGATGTATCAGTAAATGGAGAAGTATGCCTTATGCGTGGTAAAAAATTGCGCGAAGGTGATACTGCTGAATATAATGGTTTAAAAATTATTGTTAAAAATAGATAATTATATCTATTATCTGGTCCTACGCCTTCAGATACGCA
>JABLTR010024324.1_pt1 | contig 14875 bp, 4 predicted proteins | sample 7160071 | NCBI WGS metagenome assembly JABLTR01 (sample SAMN14651230, study PRJNA627086) | human gut metagenome | isolation source: feces | host: Homo sapiens
AAACTGGCTCTGCCTGGCACTGTGCCAGCAGGCGCAGCGGAAGCAATTGGCTTCGAGGGGGATGAAGTCGAATTTTGTGACGTCAAAGAGGCCCATGTCGGTGAGCTTGACCTCGGGGATGACGGCGAGGGACATGAAGCAGAGCGTCATGACCGGCTCGACATCGGCGTTGACGCCGAGGATGGTATGCGCCTTTTCGTGGATCTCCTTGAGCTTTTCGTCGACCCACTCGCCGGACTGGTCACTCATGAGGCCCGCGATGGGCATGGGCATGGAGGCGAGGACCTGGCCGTCCTTCACAAGGACGATGCCGCCCTCCTGCTGCCTGAGCTGCTCGACGGCGAAGGCCATTTCGTCGTCATTGACGCCGACGACGATGATATTATGCGAATCGTGCGCGATGGAGAGGGCGACGGCGCCGGATCTGATCCCGTAACCCTGCAGGAAGGCGGTGGCGACGTTGCCGGTGGACTGGTGGCGCTCGACCACGGCGACCTTGACGAGGTCAACGGCGGGATCGCGGACGAAGTTGCCGGTGGCGTCGATCTGAACATCGGCGGTGCGCTTCTGCGTGACGACGCCGCCGGGCAGGATGCCGATGACGTTGACGTGGCCGCTCTTGAGGTGCATTTTCAGCTTTTCGACCGAGAAATCCTTCAGGATGACGCTGCCCTTGACGGCGGAAGCGTCGATCTTCGTGACAGTGGGGAGGTATTTTCCGTCCTCGGCGGTCAGCTTGCCCGCCGTCCAGACCTTGCGGACGCGGAAGTCCTTGAGATCGTCGAGCAGGACGATGTCGGCGCGTTTGCCGGGGGCGAGGATGCCGCGGTCGTAGAGGCGGAAGCACTGCGCGGCGTTGATCGTGGCCATCTGGATGGCGGTGATGGGGTCGAGGCCCTCTTCGACGCAGATGCGGAGATGGTTGTCGAGATGGCCCTCATGGAGCATGGTGCGCGGCTGCCGGTCGTCGGAGCAGAGGACGCAGCGGGAGGCGTTGCCGGGGGTGACGCCCTTGAGCATGGTACGGAGATTGTGGCAGGCCGAGCCCTCGCGCAGCATGACATACATGCCGCAGCGGATGCGCTCGTGCATCTCCTCGACGGTGGCGCACTCATGGTCGGCGAGGATGCCGGTGGAGGCGTAGGCGTTGAGATTTTTGCCGTCGACGGCAGGGGCATGGCCGTCGATGACCTTGCCGTGCTGCTGGGCGAGGACAATCTTGTCCAGCGTCGGGCCGTCGGCATTCAGGATGCCGGGGAAATTCATAAATTCGCCGAGGCCGAGGATCTCGGGCCGGGTGATCGGCTCTTTCATCTCCTCCGCGCCGATGACCGCGCCGGAATGTTCGAACGGCGTGGCGGGGACGCAGGAGGGGAGCATGTATTGGATGTCGAGCGCGGTATCCTTTGCGGCGTCGATCATGTAATTCAGGCCCGTCAGGCCGCAGACGTTGACGATCTCATGCGGATCGGCGATGATGGTGGTGCCGCCGTGGGGGACAAGGAGACGGCTGATCTCCTCGGGCGTGACGTAGGACGATTCGATATGGATATGGCTGTCGATGAAGCCGGGGGCGGCATAGCAGCCGTGCGCGTCGACGGTCTCGCGGCCCTCATACTGGCCGATGCCGGCGATCTTGCCGTCGCAGAGGGCGATGTCGCCCGCGACGATCTCACCGGAGCAGACGTCGATGATGTTGCAGTTTTTGATGACGGTATCTGCCGGGACGCGCCCGGTCGCGACATCGATGAGATGCGAAAGAGATGCACGTGTTTCCATGGTTCCCATGATAGCATCCTCCTGTGACGTGATATACATTATAATATAGCATTTGGAGGGGAAACGCAAACCAATTTTACCCTGTAGGGGTGGACGACTCCGTCGGCCTGCCCGGTGCGGCGGAAAGTCTCCCCTGAGTCAGGGGAGGTGCCAAGCGCAGCGAGGCGGAGGGGTTGTCAATCATCGATGGCCTTAATCCCCTCAGTCTGGCCTACGGCCAGCCAGCTCCCCTTGATGCAATCAAGGGGAGCCTTTGGGCGGACAGAGTCGTCCGCCCCTACAGAGGCAGACAGAGTCGTCCGCCCCCTACAGGGGCGGATAGGGTTTGATTTTGATGTGGTTATCGGCGATAACTGCGTAAAAAGTCGTAAAAAATGCGCGGAATTAGGGTTGAAAATTTTGCCTGATATGGTATACTTGACACAAGAAGCTCTGGAAATCGCCGGGGGTACTGCGCCCAATCGCAGCCGGCACGAAACAAGAGGAGGAACAAGAATGGAAAGAACGAAGTACACGCCCAAGCGGCTGTTGAGTCTGCTTCTGGCGCTCATCATGCTGCTTGGACTGTTCCCGACGGCGGTGTTTGCTGCTGACCCTGTCAAGCAGTATAGCGCAACGTCGTTCATAAACGACGGCGGGGCTCGTATGGATGTCGAGCTCAGCTGCAATAATCCGCTGGAAGTGTCCACACTTCCTTGCGAGGTTACAGTGGATGTGCATTTGACGATCACTGTGACGGGAAATGACGTCAAAATGGTAACGTTAGATACGCAAGACGCCGGTAATCTGATTAAAATTGGTGGCCAAAATGCTACCAAAGAGTCGCTGGGAGGCAGCTATTGGAACGGTGTGGAAGAAATGGTTCCCGCACAAGCTGCTGATGGTACGACTCCAGCGGCGTTTGCTGTCAACACAAAAATCATTGATGCGACTATTAGTGGAGCAACGGGCACGTTAAATAAAGATCGTACCATTTCGGTTCCGATTAAAACTACTCTTGGAGTCACGAACACAGCTAGTAAAAATGTCAATAAAGCCATTGACCAAAATGTGATCTTCGAAAATGTAAAGCTGAACAAGTATATCGTCAGCTTTGCGGGCGATTTCAAGGGCCGGACGGTGGACAACGAGATGTTGCTTACTTCTGACGAGGTTACTCTGACTGTTCTTGATGATGTAGAGGGCTATACCTTCAAGGGCTGGCTGAACGAAGTGACGCACGCAATCGTTGAACCAGGAAAAACTACTGTCAATCAGGACACGACCTTCACCGCTGTTTGGGAAGCGGCACAGCCGAAGCTGTATACGGTCAAGTTCTTGACCACGAAGGGCAGCACAGAAGTGTTCTCGACTGAGACGGTCGTCGAGGGCAAGGGCACACCGCGCCCGGCTGGTACGCCGGAAGCTCCGGAGGCTGGCAAGGTTTTTGCGGGCTGGTACTATGATGCGCTGGTCGAAGAGAACGGCGAGGATGTAAGTAAGTCGGTACCGTATAATTTTGAGAATCCGGTCAACGAGGATAAGATCGTCTATGCGACTTGGACAGATGCGCCGACGAAGTACACTGTGACGTGGGACGGCGTGTACACGGGCGTGTCCAATCTTCCGGCAGTGCAGGAAGTCGCGGCGAACACCGTGATTCAAAAAGCACCGGATGAAGTGCCGCTGCGCGAGGGTTACACCTTTGCGGGGTGGGCAACCAGCGAGAATGGCAATGCGGTGGATTTCCCGCAGAGGATCACCGCGAATACCACGTTCTATGCAAAGTGGGCGCGCAAGCAAGTCCAGATTACGTGGCCGCTGATCGTACCCGCCGGTGTGGAGCTGATACATCGGGGCACGGGCAATCTGGGAGACCAGGTCACGTCGGTCGACCTGAACAGCACAGTGAATTTCACGCTGACGCTGGACGAGGGCTATGAGCTGCCGACAGTCACGGCGGGCGGCGCGCTGCTGGCCGGTGCGCTGGTCAAGACGGATACCAATGGCAAGCGTACATATTCTTATTCCTTTGTGGCGAATGCGGTGGAGACTGAAAAAGAAGGCGGCACTAAAGTGCGCGAAATGACCGTCGAGATCGGCGAAACGAAGCTGCGCAAGGTCACGATCGCGCTTCCGACTGGCGATGGCTTCCGCGCGACCTTTACTGGCTGCACCGGAACCGCGCAAAAGGCCAACGGCAGAACGTCGTATACATTTAATTATGGCGAAGAGTTCCAGATCAGCCTGAAGGCTGACCCGAACGTGACGGCGTATCTGCTTACGAGCGATGATGATGCAACTTCTCATCTGACAGTCACGAACGGCACAACGAGCTGCGCGGATAAGCAGGGTACGCATACGCATAAGGCCACGGATGATTTCCAGGTCGACGGCTATGCCGACACGACGTATTTCTATCGCGTGGAATACGTGATGATCCCGCAGGGCGGCCTCTATGTCTCGCAGTCTGTTCAGGCGGGACAGTCGATCGCCACTGCTCCGGCAAAGCCGAATATTGACGGCTATGAATTCGAAGGCTGGTATCAGGACAGCGCACTCAAGAATAAGTGGGTCTTTGGCAACGATGCAAATGCGACTAAGGTCAACAATGACAACACGATCATCTACGGCAAATTCGAAGCGAAGAAATACACCGTCACTTACAATCCGAATGTGCCGAAGGACGCGAACAACGAGCCGGTTGGCACTGTCACGGCTGGCACAATGCCGACAGCGGGCAAGGATAACAAGACGCACAAGACGCACGGCGAGGTTTACACGATCTCGGATCTGACGCCGGAACTTACTGGCTACGATTTCAAAGGTTGGGCCACGAGCCCGGACGGGCCCGTGGCGTATCAGCCGGGCGAGCAGTATCTGATCGACGCCGACCTCACGCTCTGGGCCGTGTGGGCCAAGAAGACCTACACCGTGACGGTTTCGTCCGGCGCGGGCTATAGCACCGTCCCCGCTGGCGTCAATACGGTCGAGTGGAGCGACAACTTCACCTTCACCGTCACGGTCGACCGTGAATATGCGGCGACTGCGCCTACGGTCACGTACACGACCAAGAAAAACACGGATGTGCCGTTGGATCCCGATACGGTTGCGGGCGCGAATGTCAATCAACCCAGCAATAACTCGTCTGCTGTCTGGGTCTACACGATCCCGAATGTGCAGACTGATTATACCGTTACCATCAATGTTGCGCGCAACACGATTTATCAGGTCTCGTACTTTGTGGCAAAGAGCGCCAACGCGGGTGGCACGGAAGCAGGAAAAGAAAACACGGCGTTCCTGATCCAGAGCGTCGAGCATGGTTACTACGCCTCCATGCCGGCTGTTCCCGAAGTCAGCGGTTACAAGTTCCATCATTGGGAACGCTACGAGGGCAACACGAAAGTCGAAATTGCCGACAACGCTGTTTTCACTGGGGTTATCACGCAGACCACGGAATTCTGGGCCGTGTATGTTCCCATCGTGCCGACGATCACGATCGTGAACAAGAGCAATATCTGCCAGGGCACGACGCACAACCACCTGAATGGTTTCGGCCTCGAGTACTGGATGCACGATGCCAGCAACAATCCGGCAAAGACGGAGCAGAACAAGGCCAACATTGTAAACGGTGAGTTCAACATCGCGTATGGCGACAGCGTGGCGTTTGATCTGGTGATCGACAAGGGCTATGATTACAGCCAGCTGTCTGTCACCGCCAACGGCCTGTCGATGGGTCTCGGCGATTCGATCACGCTCAATACCAACGGCAGCACCACCATCCACTACGTGCTCAACCACGTGACGGGCGACACGCGCATCTCCGTCGCCAACATCCAGCGCAAGACCATCACCATCAACTATTTCGCCAACGCGGGCGATGATGTTGCGCAGGTCCCCGGCCCGCAGACGGGCGTCAAGTATTACATCGAGGCACTGGGTGAGACCGGGAATGACAAGATCAGCTCCTTCGAGCCGAAGCGGAATGGTTATACCTTCCTCGGTTGGTGTGAAGTTCCGGATGGCACGCTGAAGTTTGATAAAGAGAGCGGCGAAGATAGAACGCTGCTCACGGTGACTTCGGACAACAAGGAATATACGGTCTATCAGCCGGGCGACACCGCTGACTTTGAAAAGGATACCAATTTGTATGCCATCTGGGAGGCTGCGGAGCTCAAAGTCAAGCTGGTCATTACGGATGAGTTTGTCACGAGCGATAATTCTACCTCAATCTCTGAGGACAAGATCCTTGAGTACGCTTACGAGGGCGATAAGATCTACCTCGTCGGCAAACTGAGCGAGAATGCCCAGGGCACGATGACATTCTACAAGCGGCACAGAGGCGATGACGATAATAAGTGGTCCTACATCGGCTCCGTTGTTGTGAACGGTGGAAAGTATGGCGTCCTCGAGACTGCGGCAGAGCCCTATGAATGGGGTATGGCCGGAGCAACTTCGGCGAACAACCACTTCTGGGAATACAAGGTTGAGTTTGTGCCGACCAATGAAGAGGGCTATACGTCCTGCGAGGGCAAGGATGACCTGCGCGTCTACTCCAAGGCGATTTCGTGGAAACTGAACGGACAGGATCCCGCGAAGACCGCATGGACGCTTGCAACGGATGCGAGGAAGCTGACCGTTTACGAGGGAAGCATTGCGGACGAGAACAAGGTCGACAACGGTGTTATGGTCGCGAATAAGACCTATTGGCTGCAGATCCCGCAGGTCTTCGAAATGGACGGCGGCATGACGCTGAAACAGGTAAACGAAGGAAAGACAGGCCGCTATGTGCTGATCCCCGGAACGGATTACACCGTGCAGTGGGAGTATCAAGACGAGAAGGGCGCATGGCAGGAATACGGAAGCCGCGAAAACAGCGATTCCGTGAAGGTCACGCCTGAACTCTCCGGCCATGTGTTCCGGGCCAAGGTCTATCCGGCGGACGCGAGCATCTACAAAAAGGCTGCGAAGTATAACAATACCGAGGTCGTCAAGAATCAGTATGAGGATTGGCTGGAAACGCTGCCGACCGGAAAGACTGAGCGCGAGGATACCGCGATCACGCTGGCGGTTGATGGCGCGGACAACGAGTCCAATTCTGTCAAGATCAACGGCGGCACGCCGTTTACCACGATCGGCGATCATAAGGCCCAGTATGAGGGCCAGACCATCACGTTGGTGGCGAAGGTCACAAAGGAAGGCACACAGACTGGCGTTGAAAGCGGCAGCGTGGAGTTCTACCAGAAGAAGGGCAATGACTGGACGCTGATCGCGACGGTTCCGGTACAGCACGAGGGCCAGAATATGGGCGTCGCAGCTGCTGAGGCGACCATGAGCGCTTACACTGACCCGGTGGCCAAGGCCAAGGACGAGTTCTATGCGAAGTATGTGCAGAACGAGACATATCAGGAGAGCGCAACCTATACCCCCGCCACTACCACTGGAGGGGAAAAGGGCAAGATCACGGTCGTCTATATCAAGTCCGCACAGCTCCAGATCCCGGTCATCATGGATGCCGATAAGCCCACTGCACATAAGGGCTACTGGCTCAATGGTGAGACGAAGGTCGACGGCGAGGATGCGAATAAGACCGAGACCACATATAATTATCATCTCGGCGGACTGATGGCGGGTATCCCGCACACGTTCGAGCTGAAGAAGACCGCCTATGCGGATGGCGCAACGGCAGACTACTCTGTTGTGGCGCGCGACGGACGCGCTGTTCCGGCGGACATGTACACCATGAAGTGGTGGACGCTGACCAACGCGAACTGGAACGAAACCACGACGAACGGCACTTCCTACACCGCAGAAACGACCAAGGTCGGCGACCGGTATCACATCCTGCTGACCGGCGCGAAGAACAGCCCGTTCCAGGGCAGCGAAGCAGTCTCGAAGGACATCGCCATCGGCGAGCTGCAGGGTGTGGTCGTGACTGTTGAGGCTATCGACGCCATCAGGACGACTGAGGTCGACCGTGAGGGCGGCAAATATCCGGACGTCTATCAGCTGAATGACATCGAGCTGACCGCCAAGGTCGAGGCCGCGGACGACGAAAATGCCGACCGCAAGCCAACGGGCTATGTCGGATTCTACTACTATGACGACAAGGCCGAAACTGGTAACGATCCGTATGTCTGGCTCGGCAAGGCGAAGCTGGAAGAGATCGACGGCGAGATGATCGCCACGATCAAGACCAATGAGCTGCCGGTCACGCCGACGACAAATATCAAGCGTGATGTGAAGATCACTGCGGTTTACTTCGGCGATGAGACCTTTGAGGCCAGTGAGAACTGGGGCCTGAAGGACGGTTCTGCGACTGAGTGGGAAGTCAAGGCGACTGATATTCCCAATAAGGTGAAGTCCGACATCGTCACCGTCTATTCCTCCGTGGTTTATAACTGCGGCGATGAGAACAAGAAGCAGGAAGCTTGCGGCGAGAAGGGTATCCACATCAAGGTCGAAGACGGCGTGTTCAAGGCCAACGAGAAGAATGTGGTGCTGAAGCTGAGCGACATCTATACGCTCGACCGCGAACTTGGCGAAAATCTGCTCGACATCATTGCGAAGCTGACGCCGGGTATGGATTACACCATCCAGTGGCAGAAGCTGAACAATGCAAATGCGTTCAGCGATAAGGACGGTGCAAACTTTACAGAATCCAAGCATTGGCAGGACATCACGGACGCCACGGGCGTGACCGTCGTTCTGGGGACGGTTGAGCAGAACACCGCGTATCGCGCGGTCATCACCGTCAAGGATCAGCCGATCACCAAGGGCTCTTATAGCGAGGTCAAGCAGGTGGTCAAGGGCCGTCAGGTCTACTATTCCAACATCCTGATGCCGACGGACGCCAGCATCACGATGTCCGTCATGGTCAACACCAACAAGAACGGCGAGAACCTTGAGGGCATCACTGAGGGCGAGACCGTCACCGCGAACGTCTTCCTGTCCGGCGTGACCGGCAGCGTGCCGAACGCGGAGATCGAGGTCTGCATCGAGGCGGATGCCGCGAAGGGCAACGGCAACAAGTATGCGAAGTCGTTCACGAAGGCGACCGTCAATGGCTGGAACTCCATTGATTGGGACACCAAGGATGTGGAGCCGGGCTTCTACACGATGAGGATCACGGCGAAGACCAACACCGGTTATGCGGAGAAGCAATTCACGCGCAGCCTGATCGTGCGCGAGAGCAGCTACGACTTCAACATCGACAACCGGACGACGACCTATAACGGCCAGACGCAGGGCGTCACGGTGACGCTGGACGGCTTCGACTTCAAGGGCAATGACATCAATGAGGCAGCCAAGAAGTCCTGGACCGTCAAGTACTACAAGGGCAAAGTCAGGCCCGAGAACCTTGTCGAGCCGTCGCAGGCTGGTACGTATAAGGCGGTCGTGACGCTGCCGGGTTCTGCCTACTGGACGGAGCATAGCGAGACAGTTGACTTCACGATCAGCAAACGTTCGGTCAGCATTGCGGACGCCGTTGCACAGGCGAAGGTCTATGACGGCACCGATAACGTCAACATCGTTGAGGTCATCCTGAACGATGCGGTGACCGATCAGGGCAACACGGGTCTGCCGACGAACGGCACCGGCATCATCAACGGCGACAGCATCTATGCGGTTGCCACTGAGAAAAAGCTGGGCAAAGCCGATGCGGGCGACAACAGCTTCACGATCAACAGGATCCAGCTGCTCGGCGACGACGCGGCGAACTACGTGTGGGATGGCGCGGTGTACACCGAGCCCATCTACGTCAGCCGCAGCCAGGTCTATGGCGAGACCGCCGCACTCATTCCCGGCACGGACGTCTCCCTGAAGCTGAAGAAGGGCGCAGACTTCCCGGCAGATCAGGTCATCAAGATGATCGATCAGGCTGGCAACGAGCTGGAAGCGAATAAGGGTTACACGCTGACGTTCTACTATCACAGCGACACGGAGATCAAGCAGACCAACGATCTCAGCAAGACTGGCCTCTACACCGTGGTTGCCCGCCCGAAGCAGGACAACTACAAGGGCGGCGTCACGATGAAGTTCGAGGTCATCGACGGCGAGACCACGTACACCCCGGCGGCAGAGCCGAAGCCCAGCACGCTGATCACCATCAGCAACACGGCGGAACTGTACGGTAATACCAAGAACACGGGTGTTCAGACCAGCTTCACCAACGATGCGACGCTGTTCAAGATCGAGTATCAGAATGGTGCGAACTGGACTAAGATTCGCCCGACCGATGCCGGACGGTATCTGCTGAAGGTCACGGCCTCCACGGGCGATGTTGCCTACGGCATCTACACCATCACCAAGGCGCATCCGAGCATCAGCATCACTGCGGCAGAGGCAACCTACAACTCCATGCCGTACACCGGTGCAGCAACGGATTTGACAAAGGCAACGGAGAATCCGGAACATTATCTCACCTACGCGGGCGACGTGGCCATCGGCTTCGACAAGGCCGAGGACGGCAACGTGGCGGAGCAGGCCCCGGTCGACGCGGGCGATTATGTCGTCACGCTGCACGTGAACGAGACGCAGAACTACACCGCGTATGAGGTCTCCGCACCGTTTGTCATCAACAAGGCTCCGCTGACCATCAAGGCGGATTCCCGCAAGACGACGCAGTACGATGCGTTCCCGACCATGACGGCGACCTATGACGGTCTTGCCGCTGAGACGAACGACGGCACGCCGGACACCTCGCTCCGCGATGTGCAGATCGCGCCGGAGTTCATCTACAACCCGACGAACGGCAAGCCCAACTATAGCAATGCCACTCTTGATCAGGTCGGCAGGGTCGCGGTGCAGCCGATCGACGCGCTGGCGAAGAACTACAAGCTCAGCTATGGGGACGGCGAGTATGTCAAGTCCGAGACCGAATCCAACCCGGATCTTGAGATCCTCGGCCTGCCGCAGAGCGGCGAAAAGGATGGCACTGGCAAGAAGTATGTCGCCAAGGTCTACTACGGCGATGAGATCCAGCTGTATCCGTACGGCAACTATACGAAGTGGGCCAACGGCTCGAGCGAGCTGAAGTGGGAGATCACGGATAAGAATCTCACCTTCGGCACTGTCGAGATCACTGGCGATGTCCTGAAGGTCAATGGCGTCGGCACCTTCAAGGTCAAGCTGACGCGCGGCGACGGCGAGCAGAAGATCGAAACATCGGTCGCGGTCACGGCGATCCAGAAGGAAGTCCAGATCGCGATCCCGGATCAGGATTACGTCTACACTGGCGTAAAACAGAGCTATGACAATGCGCAGATCAAGGCATTCGATCTGAACTGGATCGAAATTACAAATGATCCTGTTGCACAGGCCGCGCGGAACAATCTGAGTGGGAACGAGCGCACCCAGATCGGTACGCAGCTGACGGAAGCACCGGCAAACGTTCTGAAACTGTATCAGTACCGTACCTACGGCGGCCAGTTCACCATCAACGACAAGGAAGCCACGGTCGCGCCGGGCGCACAGAGCACCGTTTACGGTACGACTGAGAAGTACGAAGACGAAAAGTGGACTGTGACTGGCGAAGCAAATGGTGTCAAGGCTGTGGACAACGTCAACGTTGCGTCCCAGACCGATGTCTATGACCGCCTCGACGTCCATGACGGCTATGAGATCCTCGTGGCTGGCACGGAGGACATCAACTACAACGTCAAGTACAAGACCGACCACAATGATTCTGCAAAGGATGCAGAGGATTCCAAGGTCACGGAGTACACGGATGTTGTGTTCAAGTCCATGACGCGCCGTGATCTCAATGACGCGACGGTCTACGGTGAGACCACGAACGCCCTTGATTGGACGTTGACGAAAGCACGGTTCTCGACTCGCAGCAGCAGTGAGTATCACGACAACCTGGCCGACTTCAACCTGCCGGAGATCTTCGTCTATCAGGTGTACGACAACTGCATCGGCAACGCGGATTGCGGCAAGTTCGATTACAAGGCGGCCAACCGCACGACTGTTACAAATCCGTCGCTGGCGTACAACCAGGCTGTTCTGAGTGGACTGAGACATTCTAAGCCGAACACGCTGTTTGAGACTCTCATTACGCTCAACAACAATCCGGCCCACAACGAAGGCAATGGCGAACATCCGAACTACACGCTGTTCTTCAATTCCAATGCGGCCAGCGGCGTGAGCAAGGGCGTCAAGAACTACACCATGACCAACGCGAAGACCGGTAACGCAAAGGCCATTACCACTGCACTTGGTTCGCTTGGCTATTATGGCGGCAATGATACGCTGGTGAAGGACGAGAACTTCGTCGAAGGCTCTGCCAACATCGCGCAGCGCCCGGTCGAGGTCAAACGGGATCCGAGCCTCACAGGTGACATCACGCTCTACTGGAAGCTCCCGCAGAAGGACCTCTATACCGCCCTGCTGAACATCCTCAAGGCGGAAGCCACCGACGACGGCCGCGGCCTCGCCAAGGGTCATACCATCGAGGATCTCGATCTCATCTTCACGATCGGTACGGAAACAGTCAGCAAGACCAGCACTGAGCCGATGAACTTCCAGCAGGCTGGCAAGAAGACCGTGACGCTGACGATCGGCGACACGAACTATGTGCTGGACGGTGATGGCACGTTCGAAGTCGACTTTGAGACCATGCGCATCCGCGCGTACTACTACAACAAGACGTTCACTGGCTTCAACGTCCGCATCCAGAAGATCGGCGCGAACAGCGAGCCTGCCGGCCCGCTGACCTCGACGAAGGGCCTGACGTTCAAGGTGCTCAAGGAGGTCAACGGTGTGCTTGATCCGAATACGGATTATGCCACGAACAAGGTGCTGAAGTTCAACAGCAAAGATGGCACCTATGGTTACTTCACTGGCACCTACGATGAGCTTCCGCTGCTCGGCGCTGGCGAACTGTACGTCTTCCAGCTGTACGAATATGGCGTGCCGCTGGAGAGAAAGTAATCCTGACGCGGAAAAGGAGAATCGACTATGAAACACACGTTCAGACGCATTCTTGCTCTGGTGCTGGCGGTCTGCCTCTTTGCCGCGCTCGGCACCGTAGCGCTGGCCGATAACGTTGGCAACAGCGAGCAGTATGATGATACGATGGGCAATCCCTCCACCCCCTCGGGTGGAGGCGCCCCGAGCTATCGTGTCATCGTCGACGAGAGCCAGAAGGATCAGCTCAAGCCCGACCGCTCCACCGCCACCGCCGGCTCGACCGTGACCATCAAGGTCGCGGACGGCGTCACCGCGGACGACATCAAGGTCGTGGACAAGAACGGCAAGCAGATCGAGATCAAGAAGATCGACGACAACACCTACACGTTCGTCATGCCCGCGAGCGACGTCAATGTCAGCGGCCTGGTCGAGGACCTGCGCCTCAACGACACGGACCACTTCGCCTACATCACGGGCTATCCCGACGGCACGTTCAAGCCGAACGGCAACCTCACCCGCGCCGAGGCCGCGACGATCTTCTATCGGCTCCTCCTCGACCAGACGATGACGAAGAACGTCCAGTTCTCCGACGTCCCGGCTGGCAAGTGGTACGAGACCGCGGTCAAGACGCTCGCCTCCAAGGGCGTCATCACCGGCTACACCGACGGCACGTTCAAGCCGACCAAGTCTGTCACCCGCGCGGAGTTCTGCGCGATGGCCTCCCGCTTCTTCTCCCTGAAGGAGGGCAGCGTGAAGTTCACCGATGTCCCGACCACGTTCTGGGGCTATAAGTACATCGCCTCCGTCGTCGCCAGAGGCTATCTGGACGACGCCGAGACCGCGTATGACCCGAACGGCGCGATCACCCGCGCCGAGGTCGTCAGCATCGTCAACCGCATGCTCTCCCGCAGCGCGGATACCGCGTATCTCGCGAAGGGCGACGAGGGCCTGAAGACCTTCACCGACGTCGCGGAGACCGATGCGTGCTATCTCGACGTGATGGAGGCCGCGAACGGCCATGATTACACCAAGTCCGGCAAGACCGAGACCTGGAAGAACCTGAAGTAAATCCACAAAAAGCGGCTGCACCCCGGTGCAGCTGCTTTTTTGCGTTTGGCAGAGTGCGGCTTGTAATTCCGCGATTTCCATGATATAATGACAAAAAATGATCAAATCGAGGAATTTACCATGAGAATGCGAAGAAGAAACAATCTTGAGCCGCGGATGAACGCCTGCGAATCCGTCTGGATCCACGAGCCGGAGGCGCTGCGCGGCAACTGGCGGAGCCTGATGCCGGGCTGCCGCGAGCTGCGCGTTGAGGTCGGCTGCGGGAAGGGCAAATTTACCGTCGAGACCGCCGCGGCGGAGCCGGATGTGCTGCTCATCGCGATCGAGCGCGTGCAGGATGCGCTGGTGCTTGCGATGGAGTCCGCGATCCGCATGGGGCTGAAAAACGTCTTCTTCGTCTCGCTCGATGCCGCGAACATCGACGTGTTCTTCGCCGACGACGAGATCGACCTGCTCTACATCAACTTCTGCGATCCGTGGCCGCGGAAGAAGAACGCAAAGCGGCGGCTGACGTATCACACGTTCCTCGAAAAATACAAAAAGGTGCTGAAGCTCGGCGGGCAGATCCACTTCAAGACCGACAACGCCAAGCTCTTTGACTGGTCGCTGCCGGAGATGGAGAGTTGCTTCCTCGAGCTGCGGAACGTCACGCACGATCTGCATGCGAACGGGCCTGTCGGGATCATGACGGGCTATGAGGAGAAGTTTTACGGGATGGGCACGCCGATCAACCGGGTGGAGGCCGTGGTCGTGACGAAGCAGCCGCGGCCCGAGGATCCGAAGGACGAAGCCGAGACGGCGGACGACGCAGAGGACGAGAACGAAGCGGCGGATGGCGTTGAAGCCGGGGAGGACGCGGAATGAGCAGCATCGGCGTCATTGGCGGCGCGGACGGGCCGACGAAGGTGTTCGTCTCCGGGCCGGTCTGCCCGTGGCTGATTTTTGCCGCGGCGGCGGTGGCGCTGGTCGTGTTCTTAATCGTCCGGAAAAAGCGATAAAAATGGCCCCTTCCAACCGGAAGGGGCCATTTTTGAGACTGCCAAAAAACGATAAAATGCAGCTCCGCAATAGAGCAGCGGGGATAGAGTGAAAGGGGCAAAAAGCCCCTTTCGCGTTCAATCAAGCAGTTTTCTGA
>JABLTR010107622.1_pt1 | contig 14856 bp, 13 predicted proteins | sample 7160071 | NCBI WGS metagenome assembly JABLTR01 (sample SAMN14651230, study PRJNA627086) | human gut metagenome | isolation source: feces | host: Homo sapiens
ACGGCCGCGTCCCGTACGCTGCGGCGCACGTCGTCGGCCAGCGCTTCAGCGATGTCCGCGCCTGCGGGCAGAATAGTATAACGCCCGTTTTCCTCGCGCACGAAGCCCTGTTCCAGCAGATCCGAAAGATTGCTGGCAAGCTCAAAATAATTCACAAGCTCTTCGCCAAGCAGCGCGGTCTCCAGCTCTCCCTGGGAGAGGGGCGTGCCCGCGTGCTGGATCAGATAGCACAGCAGGATGCGTATTTCGGTGGATGTAGTGAGCCCGCCCGGCTTTACGCCGGCGGTAAAAGCGTTTCCCGCCATGGTGTCCCTCCCGGTGATATCCTTTGTGCAAGGATGCGATACTTTATTTTAATCATACCGCGCCGGGGCCGAAAAGTAAAGCGAAAGACGGCGGATAAGGCGAGGAAAAACAACGCCGCGGCAGTGAGGCAGCACTGCGCGGCAAGGCTTTCAGCCATCGAATATCGTTTCTATCACGCGGGCCGCGCCCGGCACGGAGTATATCCACCGCCCGATATGTCCGGCGTGCAGGCGGTATTCCAGCGGAAAGGCGAAGGTCTCGTCCCGCATAGCATGCAGCACCACCAGCTTGATTTTCATTTTTTCGGGAATGATGCTTTTGATATATACGCTCACCAGTTGGCCGCAGTCAAGCCCCGGAGCGGCCTCGGCCAGCCCCGCGAGATTTGGGGCGAGTTCTACGAACACACCGTAGGGCTCCACGCTGCGCACCAGGCCGACCACTGTTTCACCGGCGGCAAAGGCGGCGGCGTTTTCCAGCCAGGTGCCCAGCAGCTCTTTCATCGTCAGCACAATACGCCCTTCGGTGTCCCGGCTTTTTACGGCACACAGGATATCCTGGCCTTCGTGCACACGGTCGGCCGGGCTTTGAATACGGGACACGGACATACAGTCGATGGGAAGAAGAGCCGGGACCCCGCAGCCGATGTCGCAAAAGGCACCGAAGCTCTCCAGATGCGTCACCCGGCAGGGCAGGATGTCGCCGGGCAGAAGCAGGTCGAGATACTCGGCTTTACAGCGCTGCTGCGCCTGTGTGCGTGAGAGCAGCGCCACAGGCGCGGCCCCCTGTTCGTCGATCTCCATGACCGTAAAGCACGCGGGCCTTCCCACGCGTGTGATCAGCGCGATGTCGCGCACCGCGCCTTCGCGCACACCGTCGGCGCATTCCTCGTAGGGCATTATGGCTTCGATCTCGCCCAGCCGGAAATGCAGACGCTTTTCGCTGTCGAAGGAGAGCGCACGGCTCTCCAGGATGTCGCCCGCAGTCATGGCGCGGCGCAGGGCGTCCAGAGTGTAGCTTGTGGGGAAGCGCTGTGCTCCCTCAGCACGATATTCCATGTTTCCAACCGTCCTTCATGCTTCCATTCGCGCGCCGGGCAAAGGGCCGTCCCGCGGGCAGAGTGTTTGGGACGGCCGGAAAGGGGCGCACTGGTAAAATATATGTGAACACAAGCGGGAATATTTGCTAAACGGGACGGTTTGATATATAATATTTAAGCACTCGGCATTCCCTCAAAATGGGCAGCCGGGTGCATGGAAGTTATCTTGACGGGAGAAAACAGCATGGACGTTCAGGTGGGCGACAGCATCATCACAAAAAAACCGCATCCCTGCGGCAACAGCACTTTCGCTGTGCTGCGCGTGGGAATGGATTTCCGTATCCGCTGTACCAAATGCGGACGGGAGGTCATGGTGCCGCGCAGCAAAATTGAAAAAAACATCAAAAAAGTGGTGCGCGAGGCTTTGCCGCTCTAGCCGCGCTTTCCTTTGCCGTACAAAAGCAGTTTTGAAACAGCGATAAGAGGAGAGCGTTTTTATTATGGATATGATTACACAGCTCAGGGCTGTGCGCAACCGTTATGACGAGATCAACAATCAATTGCAGGACCCCACCGTCATCAACAACAACGAGCTGTACCGCAGCCTGATGAAAGACTATAAAAACCTGACGCCCATCGTGGAGGCCTACGACGCTTATGATGCGGCAAAAGGCGCCTTTGACGAAGCAAAGGAAATGTTGGACGAAGGTGGGCTGGACGCTGAATTCAAAGAGCTCGCGCAGGCTGAATATGAAGAAAACAAGGAAAAAATGGCGTTTCTGGAGGAACGGCTTAAGATCCTGCTGCTGCCCAAGGATGAAAATGATGACCGGAGCGTCATTGTGGAGATCCGAGGCGGCGCGGGCGGCGAAGAAGCCGCCCTGTTTGCGCACAGTTTGTTCCGCATGTATACGATGTATGCCGAAACGCGAGGCTGGAAATATGAGGTGCTGAACGCCAACGAGACAGAGCTGGGCGGTATGAAGGAAGTGAGCTTCTCCATCGAGGGAGAGGGGGCGTACAGCCGCCTTAAATTTGAAAGCGGCGTGCACCGCGTACAGCGCGTGCCGGAGACAGAGACACAGGGCCGCGTACACACCTCTACCGTAACTGTAGCCGTAATGCCCGAAGCCGAGGAGGTCGAGATCGACATCAACCCGGCTGACCTGAAGATCGACACGTTTCGTTCCTCGGGCGCGGGCGGCCAGCACATCAATAAAACTTCATCAGCGATCCGCGTCACGCATCTGCCCACGGGGATGGTCGTGGAATGTCAGGACGAGCGAAGCCAGTACAAGAATAAGGACAAGGCGCTCAAGGTGCTGCGCAGCCGTCTGCTGGCGCAAAAACAGGCCGAGCACGATTCTAAAATTGCGGCGGAACGCCGCAGCCAGGTGGGCACGGGAGACCGTTCCGAGCGTATCCGCACCTATAACTATCCTCAGGGCCGTTTGACGGACCACCGCATCGGCCTTACGCTCTACAAGCTGGATACGATCCTGAACGGCGTGCTTGATGAGGTCGTCGATGCGTTGGTAACGGCCGATCAGGCTGAAAAGCTGAAGGCTTCCACGGAGGAATGAATTTTGCATACCTGTTTGAAACAAGCCGGCGCGGCGTCTGTCGCTGAGGCCGCGCGCCTTTTGCGGGCGGGCGAGGTGGTGGGCATTCCCACCGAGACCGTGTACGGCCTTGCGGCCAACGCCCTTTCGGATGAGGCGGTGCCGAAAATATTCGCGGCCAAAGGCCGTCCACAGGATAATCCCCTCATTTCCCATATCGCATCTCTGGACATGCTGCCTATGGTGGTGCGCGAAGTGCCGGGCGCCGCTTACCGGCTGGCGGAGGCGTTTTGGCCCGGCCCGCTGACGCTCATACTGCCCCGCAGCAAAACGGTGGCGGACTCCGTGTGCGCAGGGCTGGATACGGCGTCTGTGCGTATGCCCAGCCATCCGGTGGCGCTGGCGGTCATCCGCGCAGCGGGCGTGCCGCTGGCGGCTCCCTCGGCAAACCTTTCCGGCAGCCCAAGCCCCACAACAGCGGCAGACGTGCTGGCGGATATGGAGGGCAAGATTCCTTTGATCCTGGACGGCGGCGCGTGCAGCGTGGGGGTGGAGTCTACGGTGATCTCTCTGGCAGGAGCACAGCCGGTGCTGCTGCGTCCGGGTTATATCACCAAAGAGCAGCTGGAAGATGCAATGGGCTGTGCTGTGGCGCTTTCGGACGCAGTGCTGCACAAATTGAAAGACGGGGAAAGCGCGGCTTCTCCCGGCATGAAGTATAAGCACTACGCGCCCAAGGCGGACGTAACCATCCTAAAAGGCAGCTTTGATGCATATAAAGAATATATGAAATCGCACTGCGCGGATGGTGTATATGCATTGTGCTTTACAGGGGAGGAACCGGCGTTGCCGTGCCCCTGCGTGACATACGGGCGCGCAGACAAGCCGGACGAGCAGGCGCACGCGCTGTTTTCAGCCCTGCGTGAACTGGATGCACGCGGTGCAAAAACGGTGTTTGCCCGCTGCCCGGCGCAGGAGGGCGTGGCTATGGCTGTCTACAACCGTTTGCTGCGCGCGGCGGCGTTCCGTGTGGTGGAGGTGTAGGCTGTGAAGGTGATTGCCATTACAGGACGCTCCGGCTCCGGAAAAAGCACGGTTTCGGCCTATTATGGGTCTTTGGGGTATCCTGTGCTGGATGCGGACCGGACAGCACGTGAGGTGACGCGTCCCGGCGGGCCTTGCCTTGCACAGTTGTGCGATGCATTCGGTTCGGACATCCTTCTGCCAGACGGCACGCTGGACCGGGGCTGCCTGGCGGCCCGGGCCTTTGCCACACCGGAGGGCACGCGGCGGCTGACGGATATCACACATCCCGCCATTATCCGGGAATTGCTGGACGGCGTGGCTGCGGCACAAAGCACGGGCGTTCCGTTCGTGTTTGTGGACGGTGCGGTCATCGTGGGAGAGGTATTCGAGCAATACTGCGATGCGATCATCGTCGTTACCGCGTCCGAGCGGGAAGCTGTTTCCCGCATCGTGCTGCGGGACGGCATTTCCAAGCAGGCGGCGCGTATGCGCCTTGCGGCACAGACGCCGGAGGACGTACTGCGTGCTGCGGCAGATTATATCATAGCGAATACGGGAGACGGGCGGCATCTGCGCGCGGCGGCGCAGGCGGTGCTGGAACGTCTGCTCGCAAAGGAGACGAATGGAACAAAAGAAAAAACATAACCGGAATATCTATATCGTGCTGGCTGTCGTGCTGTGCCTGGCGGGTGTTTTTTTCGTAAAGGACGCGGTGCGCGCCGTGGAGGAAATGGCATATCCGCGCACCTATGCCGCGCTGGTGCAGCAGTATGCCGCAGAGTACGGAGTGGACGAGAATAAGGTGTATGCCATCATCCGTACTGAAAGCGGCTTCAAGCCGGAGGCGGAATCCAAGGTGGGGGCACGGGGGCTGATGCAGATCACAGACGAGACGTTCCTGTGGATCAAATCCAAGATTGCGCCCGGCGAGGAGATTACTTTCGACGATCTGTTCGACCCGGCGGTGAACATCCGCTTCGGCACATATCTGCTTGCGACCTGCCTTGCACGCTATGACGGGGATTTTTCCACTGCGGCGGCGGCGTACCACAGCGGCATGGGGCTTGTGGACAGTCTGCTGCAGAAGGCGGAATATTCTGCGGATGGAAAAACTCTTACGGCATTTCCCTATGAGCAGATGAACCTGTACGTGCATAAGGTCAATAAAAATTATCAAAAATATCTCGCGCTTTATGCGCAGGATGAAGGAGTGTAAACAATGGAAGAAAAAAAGAGCCTGGGCAAGGAATTGCAGGAAAAACTGACGTTCACACAGCCGCATATTGCGGATGAACAGCCGGACGCGGTTGCGGAGGCCGAGCGCTTCTGTGTGGACTACAAGGCGTTTCTGGACGCGGCCAAGACTGAGCGGGAGGCGGCTGCCGAGGTGGAACGCCGTGCGCTGGCGGCGGGCTATCGGCCGATGCAGCGCACGGGCGTTACATATAAAGCCGGTGACAAGGTTTTTTACAACAACCGCGGCAAGGCCATGCTTCTGGCTACGCTGGGCAAGCGCCCGCTGGACGAGGGCGTGCGTTTGATGGTAGCGCACATTGATTCCCCGCGTCTTGACCTCAAACCGAATCCTTTGTACGAGGACAGCGACATCGCGCTGTTCAAGACGCATTATTACGGTGGGATTCGCAAATACCAGTGGGGAGCCACGCCGCTGTCCCTGCACGGTGTAGTGTACCGCAAGGACGGCACCAAGGTGGAAGTCCGCCTGGGCGAGGAAGCGGGAGACCCTGTGTTTTGCGTGACGGACCTGCTGCCTCACCTGGGCGCAGAGCAGAATAAACGCACGCTGGCGGACGGTCTGCGGGGCGAGGAGCTGAATATCGTGGTCGGCTCGCTGCCTTATGCGGACAAAGAGCTGAAAGAGCGCGTCAAGCTGTATACGCTGACGCTCCTGAACGAGAAATACGGCATCACCGAACGTGATTTTACCCGCGCGGAGCTGGAGGCCGTTCCGGCCGTCAAGGCGTCGGATGTGGGCTTTGACCGCAGTATGATCGGCGCGTACGGCCACGATGACCGTGTGTGCGCCTATACCGCGCTGCAGGCGGAGCTGGGGGTGAAGGAACCGGAATACACTACGGTATGCATTCTGGCAGACAAGGAGGAAGTGGGCTCCGACGGCCCCACCGGCCTTGTGAGCGATTTTGTGTTCCATTTCCTGGGTTATCTTGCGGACGCACAGGGCGCAAACTATAAACTGATGCTCCAAAATGCAAAATGCCTGTCTGCGGATGTGAACGCGGCGTTCGACCCCACGTTCCCGGACGTGCTGGAGAAACGAAATGCCTCGTACCTGAACCGTGGTGTGGTGGTGACAAAATACACCGGTTCCCGCGGCAAATACGGCACCAATGACGCTTCCGCGGAAATGATGGCCTATGTAACAGACATTCTGGACCGGGCGGATGTGCTGTGGCAGACCGGCGAGCTTGGCAAGGTGGATTTCGGCGGCGGCGGAACCGTGGCCCAATATGTGGCGAACCGCGACATCGACGTGGTAGACATCGGCGTGCCGGTGCTTTCCATGCATTCGCCCTTTGAGCTTGTCTCCAAGCTGGATGTGTATATGACTTACAGAGCGTTCTCCGCCTTTGCAAACGCGTAGCGGCGAGATAAAAGCGGGACCTTCTTTGGGGAAGGTCCCACTTTTTGCAGTGTGTTTCATTTTAGCTCCCAGCCTGCGACGTGCGGCCGCAGTTCTGTCTTGTGCCGGTCAGGAGCCGTCCGCGCGCATCCGTTCATCGGGAGCGCCTTGCCGGCGCTCCCTCAGCCCGGCGATAAGGTCCGCGCCGGCAATGGTCCGCATGCGGTGTGCTATGATGAGAACGGCTTGTTTTGTACAGAGCGGGAGAGGGTGCGGCCGAAACAGCGGATTCATTTTCCGCGTTCAGGCTGACAGCGGCTTCCTCCGGCAGGATGGGAAGACCGTTCCGCTTTTTCAAAAAGATGATGCTGGAAAAGAAAAAGGAGAAATGGTATACTTAAAAACATGAACCGCTTGAAAGACGGTGAGATTCGATAGAAATGTGAAGGAGAAAGCCATGAAATCTTCTGCAAAAGAGCATTTGAATGATTTGTCCAAGAGATATCCTGCTTTGATGTGCTGTGCGGCAGAGGTGGAAGCGGCTGCGCAGCAGATGATCGCCTGTTATCAAAACGGGGGAAAGCTTTTGGTTTGCGGCAACGGAGGCAGCGCTTCAGACAGTTTGCATATTGTGGGCGAATTGATGAAAGGGTTCGTGCTTCCCAGAAAGCTGGATGAAAATATGCAGAAGCGTTTGCGGGAAGCCTGTCCGGAAATGGCAGAGTATTGCATCGAAAACCTGCAGGGAGCACTGCCGGCTATCAGCCTTGTCAGCGAAGCAGGCCTGACGACGGCTTATGCGAATGACCAGGCGCCGGATTTGGCGTTTGCACAGCAGGTGCTCGGCCAAGCAAAACCGGGAGATGTGCTTTTGGCAATTTCCACTTCCGGCAATTCGGCCAACGTATTGTACGCGATCGGCATTGCCCGCGCCTTGCATGTGAAAACAATCGGTTTGACGGGGCATACCGGAGGGAAGATGGCGTCATTGTGTGACGTCTGCATCAAAGTGCCAGGCGTGGAAACGTTCAAGATCCAGGAGTACCACTTGCCGGTGTACCATGCGCTTTGTATGTGTGTGGAAGAAGAATTTTTCGGGGAATGAATGCTTTAAAGCAAGCCTTCGGAGCGGCTTGAAATTACAATTTTCAGAAACGAATAAAAACAGCAGGCACCGGAATGCATCGCATTTTTCGGTGCCTGCTGTTTTTGGGAGAATAGGATATCACAGCGCTAAGCTTTGGCGCCAAGCGCGTAAATCGGCCGGAGAAAGGCCGGTGTTCAGAAGTTTTCCTTCCACAAGGGCTGCATCAGGAGAAAGGCTTTTTTTCAAAGCGGCGGCTGTTTTCCCAAATCCGCTGCCGCCGGAAGTTGCAAACAGAATGATCCTTTTCCCTGAGAAATCATAGGTTTCCAGAAACGTATTGATAATGGTCGGTGCCACATACCACCAAATCGGAAAACCGACGAAAATCGTATTATATGCGTCTATGGCGGCATTTTTATCTGCCAGTGCGGGACGAAAACCCGGGTCATTCATTTCGACGGAGCTGCGGCTTTTCTTATTTCTCCAGTCCAGATCGGCGGGCGTATAAGGGATCTGCGGACGAATCTCGTAAACATCGGCGTCCACGGCGGCCGCCAGCGCCTGCGCGGCTCGGCGGGTGGTTCCGGTGCAGGAAAAATAGGCAACCAATGTTTTGTTCATATCCATAAAGTTTTCCTCCTGTTTATATACTCGGGTGCAGTGCTGCCTCTTTTGCACGCTTCCGAAATGTGAACCACAGCCTTAACGGGGGATGAAAACTGTGATTCTGTTTTTCGAAGCGTGTCAGTATTATACAGCTTAAAGTTGACTCCAAGTCAAGTGCTTTTTTAAGGAGGGATGAAAAGGAGAGGAACGCGTAACCAAGTTTTGTATCTCTGCGGAAAGATGGAGGATCACAAAGGGGAGCGCATGAGGCTGTGTTTCTACGCATGCGCATCCTTTTGTACCGAACGAAAATATTGCTTGGGTGTCATGCCGTATTCCTGCTTGAATGCGCGGAAAAAATGATTGTATCCGCCAAATCCTCCCAGCCGGTACACCTCGGTAATGGGACGCCCCTGTTCGATATAATGACAGCACAGGTCCAGTTTGGTTTTGACGATATAGCTATGCAGGGTTTGTCCTGTCTGGCGTTTGAATTCCCGTGCAATATGGAACCGGCTGATATAGAATACCTGCTCCAGCTGCGCCAGAGTGATCTCTTCCGTGATATGGGTACGGATGTACACGAACAGCTCGTCCATCATCAAATGTTTACGGCTGCCCTGCGCGCGGTGCTGCTCCGCGTGGATACAGGCGCGCAGCACGAGGATGACGAACATCTTCAGCAAGCTCTCCTCAAACAGTGCGCTGGCAAAGCTGTCATGCTCCTGCGGCAGCGTGACCATGCGGCGTGCCAGGCTTTTGATGAGCATGGATATCTCACTGTCTGCCCGCACAGCGATGCGCCGGAAGGGCACCACGTTGAAGCTCGCCTCAAGCTGCGTTGCTTCATCAGAGAGCGCAGCCAGGGCCTCGGGGGAAAGTTGTACCCACAGCATTTCCAGTGGAAGCTTCCCGCCCGGAAAAACCATTACAGCGCCTTCTCCGGGCTTGAAGAGAAACAGATCCTCGGTGCTGCATATCCAACGCTCCGCTTCCCAGTGAAACCGCGCTGTGCCGCGTGTTACCAATACAATACTGTAATAACGCCCCGAGAACAGCTGCTTTGTACAGGCAGCATCAAAGCACATTGTTTTTACAGCATAATCCAGCATCTGCTTGCCTCCTGGTTGTAAAAAAAAGGTGGAATTCTAACTCGGTATTAAAAAAATTTGGATTAATTGTATAGTACATCAATTTCAGATAGTTTTCAATCAATTTTTGGATATGATTTTTGTGCCCTCCTTTTTATAATAGAGCCGTAAAGAAGCTTCTCCGGCCAAAAGCACCGGGGCAGAGAAAAAAGGAGGATATTATGAGACCGTTTTCCATGAGGGATAAGCTCGGCTATACTCTGGGCGATCTGGGCTGCTGTTGTACGGAGCAGTTCCGCGCAATGTACCTGTCCGTATTCTACACACTGATTTTACAGGTGAACCCGTTCCACATCGGTATCCTGATGCTGATCACAAAGATATGGGACGCTGTCAATGACCCTATCATAGGTGCGATCGTGGATTCCCGCGAGGCGACAAAGGGAGGAAAGTTCATTCCATGGATACGGGCCTTTTCGTTTCCCATGGCGGTGCTGTGCATCCTGGGCTTTGTCAATGTGAGCAATTTGGCCTATGGACTGCGCCTTGCCTACATGTTTGTTACCTATGTTCTGTATGAGGCGCTGTACACCTGTGTAAATGTGCCGTTTGGTACGCTTTCCAGCGTTATGACGGATGATGTGCGCCACCGCACAGCGCTTTCCCGTTACCGCAGTTTGGGCGGTACCATTTTTATGACGGTCATCGTTATGGTTGGTCCTCTGGTACTGTATGTAGACAATAAGCCGGTGGCGGGCCGTTTTTTGATGCTGGCTTCGGTATTTGCTCTTATCGGCCTCCTGTGCCTGCAAATCACCTGTGTGTGGTGCAAAGAACGCGTAGCCGTACCGGAACGCCCGAAAGGTGAGAAGCTCAATTACCTGCACGTCATCAAGGAAATCGCCAAAAATAAGGCGCTGCTGGGCGTAATGTTTTTCAGCCTTGTGGGTATGATCGGCGCTTCCGTCGTCAACGGTCTGAACACCTATCTGTTCAAGGATTACTTCGGGAATGTTAAAATCATGGCTGTCTCCGGCGGTTTGAGCGTACTATATTCACTCATCACGTTCGCCATTACACAACCGTTGGCCGATAAACTGGGCAAAAAGGAATGGTGCTGCTGGGGCGCAGGTTTTGCGGCAGCTGTGTTCGCGCTTCTGTTCTTTTTCCCCATCCACAATCCCGTACTGTTCATCGTCATCAATGGCGTCTGCTATCTGGGTGCATCCGGTATGCAGGTGCTCATCTGGGCCATGGTGAACGATTCCATCGACTATCATGAGCTTCAGACCGGTGAGCGTAACGAAGGCATTGTATACTCTACTTATTCATTTTTTCGCAAGCTGGCCAGCGCTGTTTCCGGGAGTCTTTCCAGTTTTGTGCTGGGATTCATCGGCTACAACGTGGCTGAGGGGGCGATGCAGACGGCTGAAGTAAGCAACGCCATCTGGAAGTCCTACACAGGCATTTATGTGCTGGGTTATGGTGTCGCGGTTGCAATTTTGTTCTTTGTCTATCCGCTGACAAAGGCAAAAACGACCGAAATGCTGGAGCAGCTGAAAGCCCGCCGTGCAGAAAAAGCGTCAGCCATGGAAACAGACGGGGAGCAATGTCCATGAAAACATTGCAGGTATCCATGGAGAACCGGGTGGGCTGTACGCTGCGCGGCATTGTGACGCTGCCTGAGACGAACGAGCCGGTACCTTTTGTGCTGAATCTGCACGGCTTTGCAGGTTCAGCATCCGGGTACAAGTATCTGCACACGCATATGGCACGCATGCTGGCAGACCACGGAGTGGGCTGCGCACGGTTCGACTTCTATGGCTGCGGAGAGAGTGACGGCGAATTTTCGGACATGACGTTCGATGGCCTGCACAGCGATGCGGCTGATCTATACGCCTGGGTGCGCGCACAGCCTTATGTGGATTCACGGCGTGTATTCCTTTCCGGGCAGAGCATGGGAGGTTATGTGGCGGCCAGCATCGCGCCGCGTCTGCGGCCGCACGGGCTGATTCTGATGTGCCCGGGCGCGGGCATGTGGTATGGCTGTGCCCGGCGGGCCGATATGGTGACGCAGAGCGGAAAAGATTATGCTGACCTGGAGGGGCTTGTTTACAAAATGGCCTTCAACTACAACATGGCGGCGCATCCGGATCCATTTGAAGAGGCAAAAGGCTACAACGGTCCTGTCATCGTCATCCGGGCAGATGATGATAAACTGGTGGATGACGAAAGCTGTAAACGTTATGCAGGGCTGTACCAGGTGGCTGAGTTTGTACGTGTTTCGGGCGGAGGCCACAATTTCGCCACCATTCCGTCCCGCACAGCCTGCGAACAGGCAATTTGGAAGTTCATTCAAGACAATTTATGAAAAATACCCCCGCAGGATCTCCTGTGGGGGACATTTGCAGGGAGGTAAACAACAATGGAAATGAAAATCATGCAGCCGATAACAGTGGGCGGAATAACGTTGAAGAACCGTATCATGTTTCCGCCGCTCACCACGGGCTATGAGGAACGGGACGGCAGCATTGGGGAACAGAGCCGCGCGTTCTATACCCGTCTGGCACAGGGCGGTGTGGGATACATCGTGCTGGGCGACGTTGCGCCCATTCGCAGTTTTTCTCCCACGCCAAAGCTGTTTGATGACAGCCAGATTGAAAGTTTCCGTTTGCTTGCAGACAGTGTGCATGCCTATGGCGCAAAGTTGGGCGTCCAGATTTTTCATCCGGAATACGACTGATATGCGGTCAACGCGCTTATTGACCAAGGGAAAATGGAAGAGGTACGTGCCCGGCTGCACCATGATATGCAGTTTTTTACTGACGAGGTGAGCGAGGAGACGCTGCTTTCCATCATCGACAAAATATGTGCATGCGCGCAGCGCGCGCAGAAGGCGGGCGTGGACGTGGTCCAGGTACATGGCGACCGTTTGGTGGGATGTCTGTGCAGCACACGCATGAACCATCGTACCGATAAATTTGGTGGCAGTTTGGAAAACCGTACCCGTTTTGCGATTATGTTGGTGCGGGCGCTCAAACGGGCGGTGCCGGAGATGGTCATTGACTACAAATTTGCCGTCGTGACGCCGGAACGCGGCAAAGGCGGCGTGGATGCGGCAGACGCTCCGAAATTTGCCCGTTGGCTGGAGGAAGCCGGCGTGGATATGCTTCATGTGGCGCAGGCCAATCATACAGGCAATATGGCGGATACCATCCCGCCTATGGGCGTACAGCCCTACGGCTTTTTTGCGGACATTGCCGGGCAGGTGAAGGAGGCTGTGTCTATTCCGGTCAGCACGGTAGGGCGCATTATCGACCCCGCTATGGCAGAGCGGATCGTAGAAAGCGAAAAGGCGGATATCATCGGTTTGGGCCGCCCGCTCCTGTGCGACCCGGATTGGCCGAACAAAGCGCAGTCAGGCTGTGCGTGCGATATCCGACGCTGCATTTCGTGCAACAAGGGATGTACGGATAACATCCAGAACCGTGCATTCCTGGCCTGCGTGCTCAATGCGGAAAACGGTTACGAGAGAACCCGTTCTATCACGCCTGCTGCAGAGAAAATAAATGTTGCGGTTGTAGGCGGCGGGCCAGCCGGTTTGGAGGCCGCGCGCGTGGCCGCTCTGCGCGGGCACAGCGTCACGCTGTTCGAACGCGCACCAGAGTTGGGCGGCCAGTTAAACATTGCCAGCGTACCGCCCCGCAAGGAAGAAATGCGCCGCGCCGTATTGGACTTGACGCATGCTGTATGCAAAGCGGGAGTCACACTGCGCCTTGGGGCTGAAGTGTCTGCGGAGGACATTTTGGACACGAAGCCGGACGCTGTGATCGTAGCTGTGGGGGCGTCCAGCTTTGCACCTCCCATCCCGGGTAAGAACGGCCCGAATGTGGCCGACGCTTGGGCCGTGTTGGCAGGCGAACAACAGGTCTATGGACGCGTGGCCGTCATTGGAGGCGGTATGGTGGGATGCGAGACCGCCGAATATCTGGCCGGACGCGGTTGTAAGGTCTCCATTGTGGAGATGATGGATAAGATTGCCGCGGGTGAGAGCACTACAATCCTTCCCACGCTGATGGAAAACTACAAGACGCTGGGCGTAGAGCAGTATCCGGGCCATACGGTGAAAGCAATCACAATGGATACACTTGTCTGTGAAGACAAAGAAGGCGGGGAAGTGCTCATCCCTTGCGACTATGTGGTAATGGCCGTGGGGGCGCGTCCTGCTGCATTCGATGCATCGGCGCTCGAAAACGCAGGCATACCCGTAGTGCGGGTGGGCGACTGTGCGGATAAGGTGGCGGACATTTCCAATGCCATCAAAACCGCATACGATGCAGCCTGTGCGCTGTAAAGAGCAGTAGTGGAATAAAGGAAACCAAATACACAATTTTAAAGGCGTATTGGCGTAAGAAAACATTCTTACGCAACACGCCAAAAAGCGACGCTTTCCAAAGGGATTATCCCGGAAAGCGTCGCTTTTATAAATGTTCTTCATCGGAAAATTATTGATGAAATTGATAAAACTCAGAAGCTGTTTTTGCGTGTTTGACAAGATAGTTGTATTGCATATAACTATAGTCCCGGATCAACGGCAGATCGGCCGCTGCAGCAGCGTTGATATAATTCCCATCCCGGTCCAGAACTCCCGCTACGGAAATGACCGGATATTCTGTATAAAGCGTCCGCAGCATTTTTTGCAGGCCCGTCATCGGAAGATCCGCTGTTTCCAATAAATAGGAGAAAAGATAATTGCTGCTCATTGTGACTTCTGATGCGCTCTTATCCAAGCCGAGGTCATAATTGGCCCAGAGAATGAAAGGAGTAGTATAAAGTGCAAAAATATCATTTTCCGGAAGTGTAGCATTTAAAAATTCTTCTTCAACGGCCGGAAGATGATCACCAAACATCAGGATGATTGTCGGTTCCGGCTGTGCGCGGAAGTAATTCACAAGTTCAGCGAATGCGGCGTCGGTCTTTTGCAAAAGCCGCAGGTATTCCTGCGCGCAGGGATAGGAACCGGCAGGAGAAAGGATTTCTAACTGGCTGTTGACAGCGAGTCCTGTATCATAACCACCATGGTTCTGTGCTGTAATGCAGAACAGATACTGTGGCCCGTTTCCGGCATCAAACATATGGACCAGTTCTTTATAGCTGGCGGCATCCGTGGGAAGTCCGCGGAATATTTCCACATCCTCAACGTCTTCAAGTGAGATAAAATCCTCGAAACCAAGACGGGGGAATCCGCTGGAACGGTTCCAGTTGGCAGCAGGCATCAGGTGTTGTGCGCGGGACTGATATCCCAGCTGCTTCATATTCTCCGCACTGGAGGCCATACCTGGATAGGTATAGAACCCGTACGGGTTCGAAGAAAGTCCAAAAAAGTAGCTGGCGCCGGTAAGCGCTTCAAATTCGCTGCAGGAGGTGCCCGCTCCAACTACAGGGACGACAGTATTCCCATAAACAGCCTCTCCGCTCTCGGCGAGACTGTCAATGAAAGGAGTCACGGGCTCGGAGGTGTCCAATTGGCCGGCACG
>JABLTR010005654.1_pt1 | contig 14827 bp, 12 predicted proteins | sample 7160071 | NCBI WGS metagenome assembly JABLTR01 (sample SAMN14651230, study PRJNA627086) | human gut metagenome | isolation source: feces | host: Homo sapiens
CAAGCCTGGATATCCTTATGATAATGCCGTCACTGAGGTCTTTTTCAAGTATCTTAAACAACGAGAAATTAATCGCAGAACTTATCACTCCATTCAAGAAGTTCAACTCTCTTGCTTTGAATACATCGAACAATGTTATAACAATTATAATCCTCATTCCGCCAACAATGGTTTAACTCCAAATCAGAAAGAAGAAAATTATTTTAAGAAAATATAGCTCATTTTGTGCCTAAATATTTGACATTAGTCCAATCGGCATCATAGTAGTTGAGATAGACAACATCTCTGACTTGTGTCGCCAAATGTGCTTGTAAGACCGAACCAAAGAGGTCATAGCGAACCCCTTGCGAATATTGATAAGAATTTCCACTACGAGCTGGCGCTGGACTGTAAAAATCATAGTCAAAGTTTGACAGAAAACCAACACCCAGATAACCGCCATAAGGCAAGCTGGCCTGTCCATTCAAATCGGTGTCAGGAGCTGTGGTATCAAAAATAATACTATTAGTGTCTATCGCAAGGTTGGTTGTCTTTGGAATGACGGTTAAGAGATTGGCAAGATTGGTCTTGACTCCTTGTGCCATATCAATATCCGTTGTGATAAACGAAGCGAGGACCGGGACTTGAAAGTCTGTATTATGTGCGACGATTTGATAGTTAATATTGACATTGTTTGCCCCAAAATAAAGAGCAACAATCGAGTTTCCGTCTGAGTTAGCGATGTTTTGCTCGCCTGTAAAAGCCAATCCAATCGGACAGTCAGACGTACTTTCTGCAGGGGCTTGCCAGCTTGATTCATCTGTCGAGATGACTTTGTATATCAAATCTAGATTCGTTCCGGCTAGGGTTGTTCCAACATTGGTAATTCGTCCAGAATCTCCAGCATTCATAGTATAAGTGGTCGCAGGTATGGTTGGACCGTCCGTTTGTCCAAAGTTTTCAACACTAATTTGACCTGTTGTTTGACCTTTGATTGGTATAACCTGCGTATTTGCCGACCAATGTAACCCATCCGGAGTCAGAAAATTATTGGGAACAAGGTTGTTAGCTTTGATTGTAATATTGATATCATCTAGCGTGGCTGGCCCTGTGATGTCATTGGCGACTGAACCGGTCGCTTCAATACTGCTGATTGCAGAGTCTTGACCATTATCTTGACTGGCAATTGAACCATTTGTTAGGGTAGCATTGGTAACTGTTCCACTTGTCGAAAGACTTGATGCAATTGTGACTTTTGCTTTTGATGAATCAAGAGGAACACTTGGGACTTTTGAAGTCGAGGCGTTTGTTTTCGAGCCTGAACTGGTCGAACTTACAGTCTCTGATGAATTAGAGCTTGCTTCTACACTTAAAGCCTGAGCCGAACTGGCATTTAGAACCTGAGCTGAACTGGTTGAAGAAGACGAATCTGAATTGGCAATTGGACCCTGAGCCGAACTTGCCAAAGCTGGTGAATCTGAACTGGTACTTGGACTTGGGGCTGTGCTTGCCTGTGAAGGTTGCGAGGTCACCTCTTTAGTTTGCATTTCTGCCTGTGAAGTTCCTGTATTTCCTTCGGTTGTCGAATCAGACACGACAAGGGAAGAATTTACAGTTGGATTGTTGACATCTTCAGCTTGGTTTGTTTGTGAAACAGCTAGATTTTCATCTGCTTTTACTGCTAGAGGCAAACTAGTAACTAACAAACTTAAAAGAATTCCAGTGCTAAGCAACCAAAATTTGCTTGGTGACTTCATCTGAAATCGTTTTTTCTGATTTTCCAATGTAAAACCTCCTTTTAGTGAATATTTTTTGTTTTCTGATTGTTTAATATTATACGCTTAATTAGAAACTTTGTTCAATATAAAGTAATGATTTTAACTCAATTTAAAAACAAGACTTTTAGAATACAAAAAAACCTACCAAAAGTGGTAGGTAGCTATTTCAATAGAAGGCTGAAATATCTTATGTTGTGTTCTTACTCGCGCATTTATATTTTCTCCTCCTCTAAATCAAAAAGACCATTATACAATGGTCTTTTTCTTTTAAATTAATCCTTTAGCTTTTAAATATCTTTCTGCTACTTTTGAAGCGTCTTCCTGCTTAACATTAACATCATAGTTCATCTCAATCATCTCTTGGTCAGTAATTTTTCCTGACAGTTTATTGAGAATCTTCTTGAGTTCAGGATATTTTTTTAATAAACTTTCTTTCATCAGTGGTGCTGCTTGATAAGGTGGAAAAAGGTTCTTATCATCTTTTAAAACAGTAAGATTATATTGTTTAATTTGGCTGTCAGTAGAATATACTTCAGCGACATTCACAGCCCCAGAGTTTAAGGCATTATAAATCAGACTACTTTGCATGGTTTTGACATTTAAATCAAGTCCATATAGTTTTTTCAAGCCAATATTTCCATCTGAACGATTAGCAAATTCAACATCAAAACCTGCAGTTAATCCTGAAACGTTAGGCAAATCAGAAATTTTCGTGAGCTGATGTTCTTTAGCAAAATCAGATTTGACAGCAAGAGCATAAGTATCTTGAAATTTCATTGGTGATAGGTAGGTAAATTGATTGAGTTTTTTAATGCCTTCTTCTGCTTTTTGCCAAACTACAGCCGGGTCAGTAGAATTAACTGGGTCTTTTAAAAATGTAGAAGTAATCGTCCCTGTGTATTCAGGATAGATATCAATTTTTCCTGCTTTTAAGGCATTATAGAGGAAAGTCGTATCACCAAAATTTGATTTTAAATTGACACGAATATTACTATCCTTCTCAATAAGTAACTTGTACATGTTAATCAATACATCAGGTTCAGCTCCTAATTTACCTGCAATTGTAATTTGTGGATGGTCAGAAGTTTGAGGGCGATAGTAAGAACCTCCCAACACGAGTAAACCAATGAAAAAACTAATGAGAATTGTTCTTATCTTTGCCTTCTCTAAAAATTTCAAAAGACTACTGAAAATGATCGCCAACAAGGCTGACGAAATGGCTCCAATCAAAATCAATGAAACATCATTCATATTTATTCCAAGAAGAATAAAGTTTCCTAAACCTCCAGCGCCAATCAGGGCAGCGAGTGTCGCGGTACCAATGACCATAACTGTACTCGTCCGAATTCCTGCCATGATAAAGGGCATTGCCAATGAGAGTTCAAATTTCATCAGTCGTTCCCTGCGATTCATCCCAAATGCCGTTGCGGCCTCAATCAAGGAAGGTTCAATTTGCTCTAAACCCGTATATGTATTTTGAACAATTGGAAAAATCGCATAAACAACAAGTGCAACAATGGCTGGTAAACTTCCAATTCCGATAAATGGAATTAATAATCCCAAAAGAGCTAAACTAGGAATGGTTTGAAAAATTCCTGTGACTTGCAAAATCGGTTCGGCAATTTTCGGAAAACGTCGAAGTAAGAGGGCTAAGGGAATCGAAATCAAAATCGCAATAAAAATTGAAATGAGTGAGATTTGAATATGTTCCAAAAGTGCCTGCCAAAATTGTCCTTGCTGATTTTGAAAAGTTGAAATTAATTGGCTCATTTTTCACCTCCTGCAATATAACAAATAATATCATCTGAGGTGATGCTTTTGCCCCTGTATTTCAAAACTTCTTTTTCAGATAGACGATTGATTATTTCAGATATCGTTGTATTTTCAGCAACTTCTTGTGCTTCTGGATTTACTGACAGCTCTGTCAGTAATAAATTTTCAACAGAAACCGTTGATAAGTTCTGATGATATTCTTTGAAAAATGTTTTAACGAAATCATTTGCTGGATGTTGATAAATATCAGCCGGCTCAGCAATTTGCTGGATTAAGCCATCATTCATAACGGCCACACGGTCAGCCAAATATAAGGCTTCATCTAAATCATGAGTAACAAAGACAATCGTCAAATTCATTTTCTTTTGTAAATCTTTAATAAATATTTGCAACTGACGACGTGAAATTGGGTCAAGTGCTGAAAAAGGCTCATCCATCAAAACAATTTTAGGATTGGCGGCAATTGCCCGCAAAATTCCGACCCTTTGTTGCTCCCCTCCTGATAATTCACTGGGTTGGCGGTGAGCATAATCTTTAGCATCCAGGCCAACTAAATCTAGGAGTTCATTGGTTCTGTCAGTAATTTTTGTTTTATCCCAACCTTTCATTTCAGGAATCAAAGCAATGTTCTCTGAAACGGTTAGATTGGGAAATAAAGCGATTTGTTGTAAGACATAACCCACAGATAATCTTAATTTCCTCAGATTTGTTGTACTTACTTCTTCATTGTTGATTAAAATTTTCCCCTCACTGTGAGTGACTAATTGATTAATCATCTTTAAAGTGGTCGTTTTTCCACTTCCACTCGGTCCTACTAGCACAAAAAACTCTTGGTCTTTAATAGTAAAATTAGCATGATCAAGAATTTTTTTACTAGCGAAAGCCTTGGACACATTCTGGAATTCAATCATGAATGTCCTCATTTCTATCATTAAAATTTACTGACCACTTGAAAATATATTCTGTCAGTAAAAAATTTTCTTCAGCTTTGACTTATGGTTTCTTCTATTATAATGTTACACATCAGCCAAGCAAACTGTCAGTAAAAATATTCTAAGTCACTAGCTACTGTTGGATAAGTAAAAATCATTTTTTCAACATCAGCCAATGTCATTTTTTGTTGAATTAAAATACTGATTAAATTAATCACTTCATCAGCTACTGAACTTACTGTTGAAGCACCGACAATTTCTTGATTTTCATTGATGGCAACTTTTAGTTTTGCTAAGGGGGCATTAATTCTCTTATAAGTATACCAAGATTTTAAATTCAAACTTTTTGTGCGAATTCCAGTCCCTGTCAAAATCCCCACCTCAGCTAATTTTGCCGTTCCAAAAATAATTGTCGGAATCTGTGGATAATGGATTGGTACTTTATTAGCATTTGGCAAATTTTGACCCAAATAATTTCCTTCAAATGAAGAAACAGGAGTTAAATGAGGCTCCGCTTTAGAGAGGACATCTCCCATGGCATAAATTTTAGGATTGCTTGTTTGTAGATAGTCGTTTACTTTAATCCCTTTGTGGTCTGTTTCAACGCCAACTTTATCTAAATTAAGCTGATCGCTATTTGGCTGACGACCAACTCCGGCAATCACTAAATCCGTTTTATGTTCAAAACCAGCTCCATCAGTCAACAAAAAACCGTCAGTAAATTTTTCAACTTTGCTTACAGAAATATTTTCAATAAAATTAATGCCCTGATTTTTGAGGTAATTGATAAATTCTTGTCCCATTTCTTCATCAAAATGAGCAACATTACTTTTCTTACGAGAAATAATCGTTACATCACTTCCAGCAGCTTTAGCAATTTGAGCTAATTCTAATGATATTGGCCCACTCCCCATGAAACTAATCTTAGCAGGTAATTCTTCAAGAGCTAAAAAATCATTACTTGTTTTTAGAAATTCGTCACCATCAAGTTCTAGACGACGTGGACGACTTCCTGCCGCAATAATATAAGTTTTGGCCTGATAAATCTCTCCTGCAACTTGCAGTTCTCCTTGCTCAGTAAAACTTGCGCTACCATATATCGTTTCAATATCAGCATTTTTTAACCCTTCAAAAGTCGATTTTTCGTAAGGATCGGTAATATTTAACTTACGACTTCGCAAACCTTTCCAATCAATCTTTAAATCACCCGAAATTCCTTGACCTTTTAAATGTTCAACATGACTTTTAGCCTCAATCACTGCCATCATCATTTTAGTTGGGTCACAACCATAATTTGGACAAGTTCCACCCCACTTATCATTTTCAATCATTGCAATTTTATTATCTTTCGTTTTAAGGCGATAAGCTAAGCCAAGTCCCCCAGGTCCTGCTCCAATAATAATATAATCAAACATTCTTTCTCCTTCTAATTTTCAAATTAAACTTTTAATGTAATAACTTACAAGGCTTTAGATTAATTCTACTTTTTTTCTCCAAAATATCAAACTATTTAGCCTTTAATATAAAAAAATTCAGTAGTAATTACTACTGAATTATCCTTCTTGAAATTGTTCTTCCAAATCAAATTGATATAAGCGCTCTGTAGCTGCTTCAATTTGGATTTTTCTCATTTTTCTAGGCAAAAATTTTCTGATTTCATCGTCATTATAGCCGACTTGCAGCCGTTTATTATCAATAATCAATGGACGACGTAAGATTGTTGGATTCATTTCAATCAGCTCAACTAAATCATTTAATTTAATTGATTCAAAATCAATATTTAAACGTTCGTAAGCTTGACTCCTCTTAGAAATAATATCTACTGTCCCACCTTCTGTTAGGGATAATATTTCTAATAAATCCTCTCTTCCAATATGATTTGTAACCAAATTTATTTCCTGATAGGCAAGTTGATGTTTTTCCAACCATTCTTTCGCTTTTTTACAAGAGCTGCAAGATGCTACCGTGTAGATTTTTATCATAGTGTTCACCTCATCTATTTCTTATCACATTCTCATTTATCTCTTAATTATATTCTACCATAAAAAGATAATTTGTAAAGGCTTTTATGAGATAAAAATGAGGTTATCATCTGCTTTTAACAGAAAACAAAAAAACTGTAAAAATACAGTTTTTTTAATTTTATTTATAGATTCTTTTGATTCTATCAGAAAGTAAGCAAAGCACTTCATAATTAATCGTTCCACGCCAATCAGCAACGTCTGTTGTCGTGATTTCATTAGCCTTATCTCGACCAATCAAAGTGACCTTCGTTCCCAAAGGGTAAGACTTATCAAGTTTTATCATCATTTGATCCATACAAACTCGACCAACAATCTCACAAAACTTTCCATCAACAAGCACTTTGAAACCTTGCATTTGACGGGTCCACCCGTCAGCGTAACCAATTGGAACAGTTCCAATCCAAGTTTCTTCACTCGTCTCATAAGTTGCACCATAACCAACCGTTTCACCTGCAGCTATTTTTTTTATATGAGTCAATTCAGAAACTAAAGAGAGAGCGGGTTCAATTTCAAAAGGAAGTTCCAAAGTTTTACCACTTGGATTCAAGCCATACATTGAAATCCCTAAACGTTCAATAGCTTGAACTTGTTCCTTATGCCATAAAGCAGCGGCCGTATTAGTTGAGTGTATAAATTTTGGTTGACGTGATAATCCGGCCATAATTTTGTTAAATCTTGCCTGTTGATTTTTAAATTTTGTTTCATCAGCCATATCCGCAGTCGCAAAATGAGTGAAAATTCCTTCAAAATTAATCGCATATTTATCAGCAAGTTCAATCATCTGATTAGCTTCTTCAACATAACGAATACCAATCCGTCGCATACCTTAATCTACACCAATATGAATTTTTAAATCTGAAAGTTCTGCTTCTTCTTGAACAACCAATTTCAACCATTCTAAACTCGGGGCAGTAAGACTAATATTAAGGGCAGCTGCAATATCAACATCTTCTGGAACAATTCCGGATAAAACTAAAATCGGTTTAGTCACCAGATGATTTCGTAATTCAATTGCCTCATCTAGGTTTGATACACAAAAACCACCTACCAAATCGCTCACCGCTTTAGAAACCTCAATCGAGCCATGACCATAAGCATCTGCTTTCACTGCTGGCCAAATCTCTGCATTAGGGTTAATATGCTTTTTAAATTTTTCAATATTATTTCTAATCGCTTTTAAATCAACAATAGCTGAAGTATTACGATGTGGTGAAGTTTTCATCTTTTAAACCTTTCTCTAGTTTAAGCAAAATTTTTATTGCTTCTTAATTTTTTTCTAAAACAACAAAAGCAACTGCTTCTAAATTACTATGCGAAATAGATAAATGAACTTGACCCTCAAAAGGATGTTTTGAAAAATAAGGTTTTCCCAATTCATCATTTTTTATTTCAAGATCATGCATTCCTAAAGCTTTACCAAATCCGGTACCATAAGCCTTAGAAAAAGCCTCCTTTGCCGCCCAGCGTCCAGCGAGAAATTCTGTTTTACGAGCAGTGGATTGAAAATTATTGTACTTTTCTAGCTCCATTGTTGTAAGAACTTGTTCCACAAAACGCTCTGAGCGTGTTAATGCTTTTTGAATTCGAGAAAGTTCAACATTATCAACACCTGTCCCAAAAACCATCCTTTCACCTCTATTTCTAGAATAAAGGCTAAAATCTGGCAAAGACTGCCAGATTTTTCACCTTTTGAAAACAAATTTTTTTTAGTTATAAATTTTCTTAAAAGAGAGAATCTCTAAATTTTTATAACTTATTTTGCAAGTTCATAAATTGCTTCAGCATAAATCACTGCCGCTTTGTAGATATTCTCAACAGGTTTCATTTCATTCGCTTGGTGCATTGAATCTGGTTCTCCTTCAAACATTGCTCCATAAGCAACACCACGTTCCAACAGACGACCGAAAGTTCCACCACCAATGATTGTTTCATAGCCTTTAAGACCAGTGTGTTTTTCATAAACATCAATCAATGTTGATACAAGTGGGTCTGACATTGGAACATAGTGAGGTGTGTGGAGGTGTTTTGAAAGTTCAACTTCAACAACCCCATCAAGTTTAGCAAGAATTTCTTGCATACGCTCTGGGCTGTTCCCTTGTGGGAAACGGAAATTGAGGGCGATTTTACCTTCACCATTTTCATCAAATGACCAAACACCAGCATTCATTGAGGTATTTCCCATCAATTCATCAACAAAAGCTGTACCTAATTTTTCACCTTCATGATCTTCAAGAAGTTTTTCAGCCCCAACTTTAATGAAGGCAGCAGCACCGTCAGCAAAGTCAAATTGATTCAAGAACAAAGTAAGATAAGTTGCTCCATTAATCCCTTTTTCTGGCATCGCACCATGCGCTGATTTACCATAAAGCGTAATTGTTGCTTTTCCATCAGCCTCTTCAAGGTCAAAACGAAGATTTTTGCTTGCATGTTCAGCTACAAATTTTTCAAGTGCAGCTTCTAAATCTTTAGCACCTGAAATCACTGCAGTTGCTGATTCTGGAACCATATTTTCTGCAAGACCTGCTTTAAAGCTGTGAAGAACAACTTGACCAGCATTTTTACCTGAGAAATGGAGATATTCTGTGATATTCCCTTTTTCACCATTGATAATTGGGAACTCAGCATCAGGTGAGAAACCAAAATCAGGCAACGGCAATTCACAGTGCTCAAAGTAGTAATCCATATCTGCCCAACCTGTTTCTTCGTTTGTACCAACGATGAAACGGATTTTTTTAGATAATGGAAGATTAAGTTCTTTCAAAATTTTGAGTGCATAGTAACATGCAACTGTTGGTCCTTTATCATCAGAAGCACCACGAGCATAGAGATTCCCATTACGGATTTCTGGCTCAAATGGATTTGAATCCCAACCGGAACCAGCAGGAACAACATCTAAGTGACCAATAATTCCGAGAACTTCGGCATCAGCATTTGCTCCGTTTTCATATTCAAAATGTCCAACATAGTTATCATAATTTTTAGTTGTATAACCATCACGTTCGGCAATTTTCAAGAAAGCATCCAAAGCTTTTCTTGGACCAGGGCCAAATGGATTTTCAGCATCTGCATGTTCCATATCCATTGCAGAATCAATGCGCAAAAGGCTAAACAAATCTTCCATCAAAGCGTCCTTACGCTTTTCAACTTCAGCTTTAAAATCAATAGTTGTCATAATCTTCTCCTTGAAGTAGTATATTTATCTATTGTATCATAGTTACTCAACATGGTGCAATAAGTACTAATAAATATGAATTAAAGTAACTTTTCTTAACCACTTTCATCAGTAAATTTCCCTTCAAAATATTTTACTTAAATAAGTATCACAGTTATTAGGTAGTCATTTTATATTGTTTCAAAAACTGCACTAATAACGAGCTTTTATTGGCATCTTAATTACCTACCTTGTTACAGGTTATTATGTTATTCTGAAAATACTATTTAAAAAGATTATATATAAGGAGGATAAAGATAATATCATTGAACATAGTGGAAAATAATATACCTGATATCAAGATTAGATCAATCATAGAAACTGCTGATTTCATCAAAAAAATAAATCATCTTTAGTTCGTTTTGGAGATGGGGAAATAGACATAATTAACCATAGCAGTATCCCTTATCAACCTTACAGCCCAGAGCTTGCTAAACAACTCAAAAATATCTTAGAAACACAAAGTGACGAAAAGTGCCTGGTAGCTTTACCCGATGTTTTTCAAAATTTGGAGAGATACAATAATTCTGCTCAGAATTTTTGGAAGGGCCATTTTGAAAGATACCACAATTTTTATCAAGAACTTCACAAATCTGATTGGTATGCTAATACTTTTATTTCTCGCCCATATATTGATCTTGAAGATAAAAGTAGCGCTGCTGAATCTTTTGAGGCTGTTAGAAGCTTATGGGAAGCAAAAGATATACTAATCGTTGAAGGGACCTCTTCTCGTTCTGGAGTTGGAAATACATTATTTCAAAACGCTAAGTCTATTTCTCGAATTATCGATTCTCAACTCTCAGAACACCTATCAAAAATACAATGATATTTTAGAAAGTATTAAAACTTTTGGAATGGAAAAGCTTATATTACTTATGCTAGGACCTACCGCAAAAGTATTAGGATTCCAATTATCCCGAGAAGGTTATCAAGCAATCGATATTGGACATATTGATTCTGAATATGAGTGGTATCAAATGGGGGCCTCATACAAAGTAAAATTACAACATAAACATACCGCTGAACATAATTATGACACAGATATCATTTTTCTTCAGGACAATGACTATGAAAATAGTATCATTGGACGTATCGAATAAAAAGATAAATCTATATGATGTATACCAAAAAGCTAGACTTTTGAAATCAAGTATAAGATACTTGATTTTTTTATTGTGAATAAGATAAACGATATTGAATTGGACTCATCCAGTTCAATTTTTTTAATTCGTTTTTCTATTATAGCAATGAATCCAAGAGAGGGCAGGATTATTTGGTCTCAAGTCATTAGAGAATCTTTGCTATGATTTCTTGCCTATTGGTTATAAGTCTACCGCTTTGAGTTTGAATTGTGTTTAATAAGTTATATTTTAACGTTTAAATTCTTTAATACTCCGAGCATAATAGGCATGAACCGAACTTTCAATGATTTGATACCTATTTAGACGATTATTTCTGTGCAAGAAAGTGTTAACCTCCACTCCAAACCCTATCAAGATGATCTTGAACAACCTTGAATTTGAATTCAAAGGAATATTTTGCTTTAAGAAAAGACCTTTCATTTTTTGAAAGGTCTATATTCTTGGGTTCACATCAAAATTTTCCAATTTTTTGCTTTTTCAATCAATGAAAAAAATCTTTTATGACAATTGTCCACTAGTAATAAATTACTTTTTCTTGAAGCATATACATTTTTTAACCTAAGTTTTTTCTGCTAAATCCATTTCCCTTCACTAAAATTAATGGCTTCCCTTTCAAAAAAGTTTAAGTTATCACTAACAGCTTGAGAGTAGAAAAAGTATATTTTTAGAGATTATTGATTTTGCTCAATATACTCAAATATTTCAAGCAATGTATCACCAAACCAACCTTTTTCTAAATCTCCTCTTGCATCTGTTGTAGTGAAATTCGTTTTAAATCTCTCAAGTTGAAAATCTCTCTTTGCCAAATAATCAAATATAATCACTCCATTTTGTTGTCCCCCGTTCTCATCGTATCCACTTTTGAAATATATCCTATATTTTCCTAATAACACTCCTTCTGCAATATCAGTATCTAAAAAATTGATTTGCTTAAAGTTGGTACAAATCCTTTCGAGCAAGTTTATAATTTGTTCATTTTTCTTCGGATCTAAAAACATTTTCAAAGACTTTATTGGTCTATGTTTTTTCACTCTATATTCTTTTAAAACATTCCATACGTTCCAGAAGTACTCCTCAAATTGATCTCTTACTTCAATATGCTGCCAAGGCATTGAATGACTACCAAATTCGATAAAATGTCTTATTTTTATGTTTGCACGTTCTTTAATAAATAGTTGTGAACTCTCTGGTGCCTCTAGAATTGCCCAATTATTTAGCCAATTATCATCTTTTTGATAATTAAATCTCAATGGAAGATAAAATAATTCCCCACGAAAAGTATTATTTAAAAAAGTTTGATCAACATATAATATTTCAGAAAAATTTTCCATTAAATTTTTTAGTAATTCTTCTTTGGAGTTTTTTTGAATATATTTTTCAACATTAATCATGTAAACTCCAGAATTAAAATACCCTCGCTTTGAAGAGTTTTTTTCATTGATAGCAAAAAAATAAAAATCAGGAATAACTCCGAGTATCTTATCTTGAGGTAAAAGACCAAAAATCTCTTCAAAACCTTCATAAATCAGTGTATCAGAATCTAAATATAAGAGTTGTGAATATTCTTCTAAAGAATATGGCATGAAGATTCTCCAACAGACAACATTATCAAAGATATTTGAAACATCACCTAATAGAAGTTCTAAACTATCTGGTGGCATCCTGAAAAGCAAATTTACTTGCGTCTTTCTCATATCTAGAATCTCATAGAGTGTTTGCTTATTTTCGTCAGTAATATCATTACTCACAATAATGATATCCACCGGAAATTTTTCATCAATATTCATAATGATAGAGGTTAGTGATGTAGCAACCAATTGAATGTAGTTTCCGTTTACTGTATAAAATATTCCTTTTCGTTTCATATAAATTCCTTCTTTTTCGCTATAATATTTATTCTTTAATTTTCAACATCAAACTTAAATGTAATTTTTGCAATTAGGATTTCAAAACGATTCCCTATTATTTAGCATTTTCTGACTATTGCAAAAAAATAAAATTATGATAATCTAATTCCCCATTTTTATTCTTATTATATTTAAGATAAGACACTTATAAATTTATATAAGTCATAGTATTTTTATAATTTTAGCTGGATTTCCCCCTACGAGAACATTTTCTGGCACGGACTTTGTCACCACACTACCAGATGCAATGACTGAATTATTTCCAACAGTTATTCCTGGATTAATAACAGAACTCCCTCCAATCCAAACGTTATCACCAATAGTGACAGTCCCAGCCTCTAAAGAAAATCTCTTAGCTGGCTCTAATGAATGGTTGACTGTATAAATTGAAACTCCTGGTCCCAAAATTACATTTTTACCAAAAAAAATATCTCCATAATCTAAAAACGTACAATTCATATTTGCATGAAAAAAACCAGAAAAATGAATATTTGTTCCACAATCAAAATAGAAAGGAGACTCTATCGTGACATATAAATTTTCATTTACATTTAAAAGTTCCTTTATCTTTTGATTTTTTTCTGATTGTTCTATATTTGAAGAATTGATCTCATTTAAAAGTTGACGATTTTTATAGTTACTCATAATTTTTTTCCTTTTACTTATTACATGGGCCGATTTCAATCACCATATTTCAGATAGTTTTACTCCTTGCTAAGATAAGTATCAAAAACTAACCTACGCATTCATCTGTTACTTGTTATTTTATGAACTACATTTTCCATTCTTCCAAAATTAATTTTGTTTCCTAATATTTAAATTAATAATTTATTTTACATTATTAATAAGTTTTAATTTTTCACAAACTCGTCTATATTCAACCATTCTTCCTTTTTTTAAATGTTCTTTTTTATGAAGAGTTAATCGCCATTGATAGGCTGATACCTCTCTTGATATATCCCTACCAAGTGCTGCTAATAAAGTCAGACGTTCTTCTATGCTTTGAAGTGGAAAAACATGAGTTAAATCAACTGTCTGAGTGATGCTATCTCCAGATTTACGATGAATATATGTTTGACGATGAGAATATGTAATTTTTTTTGCATTTAAATATATCATATATGTCGTGTAATCATCTTCAACAGCTTTATCTTCTGGAAAAGCTATACCACTAAGTAATTCTCTTTTATAAAGTTTTCCCCAAGGTACTGTAAAGCACTGACTCATATTATTTTTAGAATTGTACTGTTCTTCGAACCATTCCTCCACCGTATATTCTTTTTCAAAGTAATTACTATAGTCCCCATAGAATGTAAATACTCCCTTATCCTCAGTATAAGTATAAAAATTAGCGGCTGCAATTTCTGCTTCATGCATTATCAATTGTTCATAAAGATTTTCTATATGCTCCTTTTCTAACCAGTCATCGTTATCTACAAAAGTTACATAGTCCCCCTTCAGTAGGGATAATAAAGTATTACGACTTGCCCCAACTCCACCGTTCTTCTTATGAAAAACGCGTATTCTAGAATCTTTTGCTTTGTAAGTTTCACAGATTTCTGTCGATAGGTCAGTAGAACCATCATTCACGACAAGAATGTCCAAATTAGGATAGGTTTGTTCGGCTATGCTTTTCAAACATTCTTCCAAATGCTTTTCTGAATTATACACAGGTATTGCAACAGTAATTAGAGGAAGAGGCCCCTTTAGTTTAGCCATGCTTTTATTCCTATTTGTTTGTTTTTCTTTTGATGATTCATTCAATTTCTATTTCTCCTAGTACTTTCTAATAATTTATATTCTGTAGCTATTCTTTGTTTCTACTCTTCATCCTTTGGAGCTATACTATAAAAGTGGACAGAAAATTGTGTGTTATAATCTGTCTATTAAGACACAAAAATGAAAGGACTTTTATGTCAGGATTTAAGCGTTACGACGAGGATTTCAAACAATCTCTTGTCAACCTCTACCAAACAGGTAAAACATAAACTGAACTCTGTAAAGATTATGGGGTATCTTCTTCTGCACTTGCAAAATGGATTAAGCAGTACTCTCAAGTGCGTCTTGAAGATAATACGGTG
>JABLTR010055639.1_pt1 | contig 14825 bp, 14 predicted proteins | sample 7160071 | NCBI WGS metagenome assembly JABLTR01 (sample SAMN14651230, study PRJNA627086) | human gut metagenome | isolation source: feces | host: Homo sapiens
CTTCAATCATATGTTTGGGTGTAACGCCGACGGAGGTATCCGTAAGCTTTCCGTCCTTCCAAACCATTAGCGTAGGGATGCTCATAACGCCGAACCTGCTTGCCAATTCCGGCTGTTCATCAATATTGACCTTGCCGACCTTGACCGAGCCGCTTTGCTCCTCGGCAATTTCATCGACAATGGGGGAGAGCATGCGGCAGGGCCCGCACCAGGAAGCCCAGAAATCAACTAAAACGGTACCCTTTGCAGACAGGACCTCCTCGTTGAAATTATCTTTATTCAATACTTTAACCGACATAATTAAAACCTCTTTTCTGAATGATTTGTCCTTAGTATATGCCAATTTTTTATAAAATACTGTAACTTGGTCACAGAAAATCAAAGTGTTGCCTTATTAAAAAAAAGGGGGTATAATATCTACAATTCAAAGCGCTGGACGGTGAAAACGAACCGCGGCGCTTATGGTGCACAACACTGGTTTACCAGTTTTGTTTTGTGTAGAAAAGAAAGGGTTGAGTGAAATGAAAATTGCAGTAACATATGAAAACGGTTTGGTTTTTCAGCATTTTGGACATTCGTCGCAGTTTAAAATCTATGAGGTTGAAGCCAACCAAGTGGTTTCTTCCGCAGTTGTCGACACAAACGGCAGCGGCCATGGAGCGCTGGCCGGTTTTTTGAAGGCCCATGGTGTAAATGTGCTGATATGCGGCGGTATTGGCGGCGGCGCGCGCCAGGCTTTACAGGAAAACGGCATTGAACTGTACCCGGGCGCTTCTGGGCTGGCTGATGAACAAGTAGCAGCCCTGCTGAACGGATCGCTCCACTACGACCCGAATACGGTTTGTGCCCACCACCATGAAAAGCACTCTGGCGGCCATTGCCATGACCATCATTGCGGCGGACAGTGTGGGCCGGAAAAATAAGCCGATGACAGAGTTAGAAGCCTATCTTCCTTTTTGGGGAAAGCTGATTCCGGGGCAGCGGGAGCAGCTTCGCGCATCGGCTGTCCGCCGTGTCTTTGAAAAGGGTGACAATGTCCGCAGGGGGCCGGAGCATTGCATCGGTTTGTTAATGGTCTGTTCCGGACAGCTGCGCGTCTATATCACCTCTGACAGTGGGCGGGAGGTTACGCTTTACCGCCTGTTTGAGCGGGATATCTGCCTGCTTTCGGCCTCCTGTATGATGCCGAATATTCAGTTTGAGGTTTCGGTGCAGGCATGGGAGCGAACAGAAGTGGTGGTTATTCCGGCTGCTGTGTATCAGGAACTGGCAAAAACATCGCTGCCGGTAGCCGCTTATACCAGCGATTTAATGGCGGCACGTCTTTCCGATGTGATGTGGCTTCTGGATCAGGTTATGAACAAAAGTTTCGACAGCCGCCTGGCTGCATTTTTGTTGGAGGAAGCCGGGGAAAGCATGGTTTTGCAGAGAACGCATGAGGAAATTGCCCGCTATTTGGGCAGTGCCCGCGAGGTGGTTACCAGAATGCTGCGGTATTTTCAGGACGAGGGAGTGGTTAGTCTCTCCCGTGGCGTGGTGCATATCAGAGATGCGGCTCTGCTAAAGCGATATGCGAGAGAAAGCTTGCGTTAGCGGGGCCGGTAAACCTATAAGTTTCCGGTTGGCTAAGTTATAGATATGGTTTTATATGGGAACCGGCGAGGCTCTGCCAGCTTTAATTGGTAGGGCCTCGCCGGTTTTTGTGGTCTTACATAAAAAAGTCCCCCCTGAAAGCTAGCAGTCAGGGGGTGAGGGTAAGGTTTTACGCATGCCTTAATCACTTGAAACCGTTCCCTTATGCTTACCGGCTTCTTGCAATCAAGAACAAAACTACTATAGAATAAGCTTATGAACGCACAATGAACCTCAGATGTAATTTTATGACCTTTTTATGACGTGTTTGTATCATTTTTTAATTTTGTTGTAGTGAGTTGACAGCGCAAGAATTCCATTTTATAATGAACGAATAAACATAAAAAGGGATGGAAGCATGTATAAAAATAAAGACGATATCCTCATTCACGCAGTGTTTGATATGGGTCCCCTTCTATATAAATTGGTCTTTCAAAGCTCAAGCCACCAGGAGGATCTGGGCGTTACCAGAACACAGCTGCAAGCGCTTATTTTGCTGGCAAAGAAAGAACCGTTGAATATGACGCAGCTTTCTAAGGAGATGGGGGTTTCCCGCCAGCAGCTCACCCGGGTAGTGGACGGCTTGGTTGAAAAAAGATTGGCCCAGCGGGTGGAAAGCCCGGTAAATCGCAGAATGATTTTTTTGCAGATGACGGATAAAGGGCGTTCTTTGTTGGAAGGGACGATTCAAGACTGTGCCGAGCAGCTAAAAAAGGAGCTGAGCCTGTTAACGGAGGAAGAAAAGGATATCTTGATTCATAGTGCAGATATTTTAAGGGGTTTGTCTGTGAGAAAGGCGGATTAAAAGAATGGGCTTTTTTGCTAGGTTTCAGCTCTGGCTGCAAAGGTTTATGTATGGAAGAAATGGACCGGACCAGCTTTCGTTGGTTATACTGATCGTGTATTTGGTTTTTTATCTGGTTGCGCAGATTTTTCGCTGGCCTATTTTGGCAATTGTGTCGTTGGCTCTGCTGGTCTGGTGCTTTTTTCGTATGCTTTCACGCAATGTTACGGCACGCGGAAAGGAAAATCAAGCGTTTCTGTCATTTTTCAGGCGGTTAAAGAGCCACTCAAACCAACAGAAGAGTTTCCGGCAGGATAAGGACCACCGCTACTATAAGTGCCCTAAATGCGGCAATATACTGCGCGTACCAAGGGGTAAGGGCAAAATTGAGATTAAGTGTCCGGTTTGTAAAACGGAATTTATTAAAAAGACATAGAGTAAAGAGGCGGGGAGACAAAGCTCCGGCTTAATAAGGATGTATAGTTGACTTGTGGCGGAAGGCATATCTTTGGATATGCCTTCCGTTTACTGTATTATTCCGATGTAATTGAAATAGATATCAATATCTTGTGTGTAAAACTTCTTCTTGTAAGCGCCAGAACGCTCATGCACCGTAATGTGATGGACAAACTCCCGCAGGATTTCCGGCGTCAACTCCGGCACTTCTAAATGCCGGTCAACAATGGCGAGGAAGTTCCCCACGTTGTCCAGTTCGTTCTGTTGGTTGGTAAGTTCCGCTTCTAAACAGAAAGCACCTGCTTTTAAGCTTTCCTGCTCTGCCAGATACCGCCCGTTTAACTGCTGGAATTGCTCGTCTGTGAGTATGCCGGTTGCCAGCTTTTCGAAGGTGGCGGCTATCAGGTTGTCAACCTCTGTAAGCCGTTTCCTTGCCTGCTCCAGTTCCTTCCGCTTGGCTGTCAGTTCCTTTTTCAACTGACCAGATTGCTTCGCCGTCAAATGGGCGCTGAAGGCTTCACGGTCGGCTTTTGCCGTCTGCACAACGGTCTGTATCGCTTGTAAAACAGCTTCCCGCAGGTGCAGGGCTTTTACTGTGTGGGGCGTGCATTCTTCCTTGTGGCGGTGGTATTTGCCGCAAACATAGGTGTATTTGCTTTCGTCCCAGCTTCCGCAGCGGCAAAGGTAATGGGTACTGCCGCAGTCGGCGCATTGCACCATACCCGCCAGCATATCCATTTCTCCCAGCTTAGTGGGCCGCCGCTTGTTATCCCGTACCCGCTGCACAATATCCCACAGTTCCCGGTTAATAATCGGCTCATGGGCGTTTTCTACCCGGTAGCGTTCTTCTTCCGGCACCTCAACCACTAAATCGCTTTTGTAGGACGGCTTGTGCGTCTTGCAGCTTATCTGTATGCCGATATAGTCTGGGTTTTCCAGAATATTCGCTATGCTGCTATTCGACCACCGATAGGGAAAATCCGGGTTTCGGCTGGAATGGTTGCGCCCAAACTTGCGGTAGGCGTATTCTGTAGGTACAAGCACTTTTTCCCGTTCCAGACGCTTGGCAATCTGTTCCGGCCCCATACCAGAGGCACACAGGCTGAAGATGTGCCGCACCTTTTCCGCCGCTTCCGGGTCGGGAATGATTTTGAACTTGTCCACCGGATCTTTCTGGTAGCCGTAGGGTGGGATAGAAGCAATCCGCACGCCCTTTTCCGCTTTATGCTGGATAACAGCGTTAATCTTCCGGCTGGTCTGCCGGGGATACCACTCGTTAAACAGGTTGGAAAACATGGCTAAATCCTCGTCGCTCTCCGTGTTGGTGGCGCTGTCGTAGTTGTTGGTAATGGCGATAAAGCGCACCCCCAGCGCCGGAAATACGATTTCCAGCAGGTTGTTGGCCTCCGACTGGTTGCGGTACAGGCGGGTCAAGTCGGTCACAATCAATGTGGCGGCCTGCCCTTCCCGTATCATGGCAAGTACTTTCTGAAAGCCGGGGCGGTTGGCCTTTGTCCCGGAAACGCCGTCGTCGTACAGAAATAAAGGATTGCGGAAGCCATGCTTTTCCGCGTAGTCCCGCAGCATTTCCTCTTGATGCTGTATGCTCAGGCTGGTGCCTTCCCGTTTGTCCTCGTTGGATAACCGCCCATATAGCAACGTGTATTTTTCTGTTTGGTTTCCCTGCATGTTACGCTCCTTTCCAGCAGGGGAAACCCGTCATAAGGTAAAAATATCATACCACAGGACCGAGAAAAAGGGAAGGTTATCCCTTCTCCTGTTCCCGCAGTTTGTTTTCCATGAGACGCAGAAGCCGCCCGTTCAAGCTGCCTGTACCAGTTTCGGGGAGATACACGCTTACCCGAAGAACAGCGCCGCTTTTCCTAATCTCAAAACAGTTGTTAAATCGGTAATTCGGCTTCTTTGTCCAGATTTGTTGCTTCATTTTCCGTCCTTTCCGCCGGATTCAAATATTCTTTGTTTCCGCGAAAAGGTCTTTTTATTCCATAGTTCTCTATCGGGCTTCCGGCTGATTGATTGAAGGCTTTGCCTTCTACTATCAGTATGACGGAACCTGTCCGTTTACAAATCATTATAGCCCAAAATATTTTTCAAAGAATTTCGTCAGCCTATCAATCACGCCTTGCTTTTTCTCCGTTCTCCCTCCGCCAAAGCGGGAAACGGGCGGCATAATTTTATCAATATCCGTTCCGATTGTCTTCAAAGCGCCGTCACGGAAAGAATTTTCTATATACCGCTTGGTTTCCTCCGGCTTCAGCCTTTCAGAAGCGATGATTGCTTCCAATTCTGCCTCCTTTTCCTTTACAACAAATTCACGCCATTCCAGCAGCACGTCCGAGACGTCGTTGATCCCAGCAAGAAAGGTTTCAATAAGCGCCTTTTTGCTGCGAAGCTCGGGACTGGCGTCTACCGCCCGCCGAATGGAGATGAGCACTTCTTTGTCCTCGCAGTGGGTGTCATGGTACTTCTTTACCAGCATGAGAATATAGTCGATATTGATCTCAATTTGCTTAATCAGCTCAATTTCAAATACAATATCGTCGTTAATATTTTCCTTATCGCCGTTTTCCCGCTGTCTCTTCCACTCATCCCGAAGGTCCTGATAGCGCCCCAGATAATCCTGCAGCTCCCGTTCTGACAAGATTTCATTTCCGCAAAAGTCGTCAAAGGAAACCAGGATATTCCGCATACGCAGAATTGCGCCGAACAGGCTGATAAACTCCTTTTGTTTTTTCTCCCCGATAATCGACGGCTCGGAAAGCGGAAATTTCTCAAGAAGCTCCTGGATCATATCGCGGTAGCCGGGCCTCTCGTTTCCATCCGAATCCGTGTAGCCCTCATAGTAGTCCTGATAGCTTTTCAAAAGGACAATCCCACCAGCTTCTTTGTCGCCAAATAGAGCGATCGCCTCATCCGTCCGCTTTTGCAGGCTGCGGAAGCATACGATATTGCCGAAGGTTTTTATGGTGTTTAGAATACGGTTTGTTCTGGAAAAAGCCTGAATCAGCCCGTGCATTCTCAGGTTCTTATCCACCCACAGCGTATTGAGCGTGGTCGCGTCAAAGCCGGTCAAAAACATATTGACAACGATGAGCAAATCCAGCTCCTTGTTTTTCATCCGCAGGGAAACATCCTTGTAATAGTTCTGGAATTTTTCGCTGGTGGTGTCGTAATTGGTCCGGAACGTCCTGTTGTAATCCTGAATTGCGGCTTCCAGAAAATCGCGGGAGGACTGGTCCAACGCGCTGGTGTCCTCCGGGTTTTCCTCGTCCAAAAGGCCCTCCGCCTCCTCTTCGTTGGCGCCATAGCTGTAAATCAGCGCAATTTTCAGCCGTTTGGCAGGCGCTTCCTCCATCTGCCGCCGAAATTCCGCATAATAAAGCTTTGCGGCCTCCACAGAAGAAACGGCAAAAATGGAGTTAAAGCCGCTCAACCGCTGTTTTTGCTTGATTTCTTCTATTTCATCCCGGCCGCTCGCGGAGGCCACCGCCGCAATATTTTGCAGGACGTTAAACGAATAGGTACGCTGGTTCCGGTAGGTTTTCTGGTCAAAGTGGTCCAGAATGTACTTTGTCACCAGAGAAATCCGTTCGGGGGCTAAAAAGGCCTTTTCCCGGTCGATGTCTTTGACCTGCTTGTCGTCAATATCCGGTTCCTTGTCCATGGTTTTGATATAGTCGACCCGGAATGGAAGGACGTTTTTGTCGTTGATTGCATCCACGATGGTATATGTGTGCAGCGGAAGAACCCTTTTCCCGTCCTTGTCCGGTTCGCCGCCGAAAACCTGCGGCGTGGTTTTCATGGTAGGCTTTCCATTATGCGGCGCATTGACCGCAAAAATCGGCGTGCCGGTAAAGCCGAACAGATGATATTTCTTAAAATGCTTGGTAATCGCCGTGTGCATGTCCCCAAACTGGCTGCGGTGGCACTCGTCAAAGATAATGACCACCCGTTTTTGGTAGACGGCATGGGTGGGATTCTTTTTGATAAAGGTGGACAGCTTCTGAATCGTGGTGATGATGATCTTATACTCATGGGGATTGCCCCGGCGGTCCCTGTCCTCCAGCTGCCGCTGTAATACGGCGGTGGAGGTGTTGCTGTTGGCCGCCCCCTTTTCAAAGCGGTCGTATTCCTTCATGGTCTGGTAGTCCAGATCCTTCCGGTCCACCACAAAAAGGACCTTGTCGATGTAGGGCAGCTTGGAAGCGATCTGCGCCGTTTTAAAGGAGGTCAGGGTCTTGCCGCTGCCGGTGGTGTGCCAGATATATCCGCCGCCGGCAATGGTCCCATAGGTTTTATAATTGTTTGCAATCTCCAGCTTGCTTAAAATCCGTTCCGTTGCGGCAATTTGGTAGGGGCGCATGACCAGCAGCATATTTTCCGCTGTAAAAACGCAGTACCGGGTCAACAGGTTCAGCAGCGTATGCTTGGAGAAAAAGGTCTTTGTAAAATCCATCAAATCCGGAATGATGCGGTTTTGTGCATCCGCCCAGAAGGAGGTAAACTCAAAGCTGTGGCTGGTTTTTCCCTTGACACTTTTCCCGGAGGCTGCCGCCTCCCGGATATGGTTGAAACGGGTGCTGTTGGAATAATACTTGGTATTGGCGCCGTTGGAAATGACAAAAATCTGCACATACTCAAAAAGCCCCGAGGCCGCCCAGAAGCTCTCCCGCTGGTTGCGGTTGATCTGGTTGAACGCCTCCCGAACGGCGACGCCCCGGCGTTTGAGTTCAATATGTACCATGGGCAGGCCGTTGACCAGAACCGTTACATCATAGCGGTTTTTATGGGTTCCTTCCGCAGTCGTATACTGGTTGATGACCTGCAAGCGGTTGTTGTGGATGTTCCTTTTATCCAGCAGATAGATATTTTTCGTAGAGCCGTTGTCCCTGCGGAGGATTTGGATATAATCGTCCTGAATCCGGCGGGTTTTCTCCACAATCCCATCGTTTTTCCCCGCGATGCATTCGGAGAAAAACTGTTCCCATTCGCTGTCGGAAAAAACATAGCCGTTGAGCAGCTCCAGCTGTTTGCGCAGGTTGGCGATGAGCGCCTTTTCGTCGTGAATGGCAAGATATTCATAGCCCAGTTCTTCCAGCAGGCGGATAAACTCTCGCTCCAGCTCCGCCTCGCTCTGGTATGCTTCCGAGCGTTTGGCCTGGGGTTTATATTCCGTTACAACGGTGCTTTCGCTGCTCTGAGCGACAATGTTGAAATAACTCATAGCATTTCACCTAATATTCTCTAAAACGTCATTTGCAGCACGGAAAAGTTTGATTTGTCCATCTAACTCTTTAAGCAACTTTATACCGTGCATTAGATTATTTCGTATACGATATATCACTAAAAGACACCCGCAAAGTAAATTATCTCCCTCTTGAGCCAAAAATTGACGCATTATCTGCATATCATCTTCGGTTGATGCTCTGGCGTTGCCCGGGTGTAAGGAGTCTCTAACATAATCTATTTCAAGCTGTCCAAACCAATTACGGCGTTCGTTTAGAACTTGGGCAAAGTAAGCTTGTTTTGCCATGTCAACTTGAATTGTTTTAGAGATAGATTTTATTCTATCTGGATTACATTTGTTACCGCACCAATCATGTTCAAAGCAGTTCCATAGTATTGAAAATTTCCCAATTTCCAGAACTGTTTTATTCTGTAAATCACAGCCTTTAATTAACATTTTATATAACCTCCTTAAAATTTAATAGCTTGTCCCTGTAATACTCATATTGCCTTTTTCGGGCGTTGATTTCAGCGGGAAGACCATCCGATAGGCTATTGCAGAGAGAATATAACTTGCTCAAGATGCTTACAACCGCTCTTTGTTCTTCGATGCTTGGAACTGCAAGCTCATATTCTGCGATTGTTTTTCCTGTTAATGATGCTCGAGTAGTAAATGCACAATGAGATGCTACATACTGGCGAAACTCTTTAGTAGAAAAACAGTATGCGCAGTATTCAGGCAGCAAATAATCTTTTTTAGGCGTGGCTCGAATAGTAAATCCGTTAAAAACGCAATCACCGATATCTTCAAGCATTACCGATGACCACCCAACATCCTCGGCTGTTTCAGATGTTCTTGTAAAAAGGACATCGCCACGAGTAACCCTAAGCTTTTCCAATTCAGATGGTGTACACTCAACTAATGCTGAAATATTATCTTTATACAATACACGATTGTTATAAACATCAGTATATCTTATAAAAGGTGTGCCTTTTCCGAAAAATTCTTTTCCTTTACTCAAGCCATTTCTAAAGTCAAAAAGTTCACCTAATTTCATTACGGTGGGACTAGAAAAGCGTTTTTTATCTATCAAAATATTCAAATACTCTGTATACTGCCTCTTTCTTGCGGTAAGCTCTGCGGTAAGCTCTGCGGTAAGCTCTGTGAAATTGTCCAGAATCCGGACAATTTCACGCTGCACCGGCAGCGGAGGGATGGGGATTTGCATATTTTCAATGCTGGAAATATGGACATGAGGAACACCACCACCCTTTTTGGTGGAGTATATGTATTCTTGCTTATTTGACAAACAATAATATAAGTATTTAGTGTTGACATCTTCATGTCCCTGAATAGAAAATGCATCGCACACAAAGATGGGGATGTCCCAATATTGGACATATCCTGCGCCTGCACCACTTCCTGCAACTGTAATCGTTTCGCCATCACGATTATACTTATCACAATAATAGGCGGGTTCTCTTCCACCAGATATTACAGGTATAGTACCTTCTATAACATTCTTTTTTGTTATAGATGTGCCTCTTTTCATGTCTGAAACCTGTTTCAACTCTTTATACTTTACTCCATCCGGGCAAAGTTCTTTTATTAGCTTTTCAAGTTTTGTCATCTTTTCACCTTCGTCAGACGCAGACTATTTTTCATTTTCTCGGTAACCTTTTTACGGTCAATCTCATCCTTCAAGCGTTCAAGGCTATCCCGTATTTGGAAAAGTCCAAGATGTTCCGCCATCTCTTTGCATTTGTCCTGATAGTCCTCAAGATCATGTGGTCTTCCGTTCTGTTTCTCTTGCTCTTTTAGTTTTGTTATATATACCTGCTGCTGATACATTGCTTTAAGTAAATCGGCAAATGATGAGATAAAATCTTCGGCTATTTTTGCTATGCAGTCATCGAATATCATTGAGATTTCAATTGCAGAGTTTTTTAACTGCTCATATTTGGTGAGAAAAATTTTCTGTTCCTCCTGATGTAAAGGATTAGACACCGCAAGCGTCATTTTTTCTAAATCGGAACAGTTTGTCAGCCATGAAAATATCAAGTTATTTGTGTCACATAAAATGTTCACATCTTTTAGGTTTAACCTATTCGCGGTATATAAAGAGTAGATGGTGTTAAACTCAAGATAACGTGACAGCCTTCTCTCAAATAATTGCTGCTTATTGCTTAATGATGTTTGTTGTTTTGTTTGAAACAAAGCCAATAATGCAATCAGTATAGACACAACCGAAACAACAGTATTAATTACCTCTGCCCAGTTCACAAAAACACCTACCTTTCATCCCTCAATCTCCCCAATAATCTTATCAATCTCGTCTCTTAAAACCTGCTCCCGTGCCACGATTTCGGCAATCTCCGCGTTGAGCTTCACAATGTCGATCTTTTCCCGGGTGTCCTCCTGATCCACATAGGTGGAAACCGACAGGTTATAGCCCTGACCGGCGACTTCGCTGTTTGGCACCAGCCGGGTGAAATACTGCTTGTCCTCCCGTTTTGCAAAGGCTTCCACAATGGCGTCGATATTCTCCTGCGTCAGCTTGTTGCTGTTGGTCACCTTGACGCACTCCTTGGAGGCGTCGATAAACAGAGTGGCGTTATCCGTCTTGGATTTTTTCAGCACCATGATACAGGTGGCAATGCTGGTGCCGAAAAACAGGTTGTCGGGCAGTTGGATAATACTGTCGATGAAATTGTTTTCGATCAGGTATTTTCGGATTTTCTGCTCCGCGCCGCCCCGGTACATCACGCCGGGAAAGCATACAATGGCCGTCGTCCCGCTGGTGGCCAGCCACGAAAGGCTGTGCATGATAAAGGCAAGGTCGGCCTTGGACTTGGGGGCCAGCACGCCCGCCGGGGAAAAGCGCGGGTCGTTGATCATCAGCGGATTGCCGTCCCCGTCCCACTTGATCGAGTAGGGCGGATTGGAAACAATCGCTTCAAAAGGCTCGTCGTCCCAATGCTGCGGTTCGGTCAGGGTGTCCCCGTGGGCGATATTGAATTTGTCGTAATCAATATCATGCAGGAACATGTTGATGCGGCAAAGGTTATAGGTGGTGATGTTGATTTCCTGCCCGAAAAAGCCCTGACGGACATTCTCTTTCCCTAAAATCTTCGCCGCTTTCAGCAGCAGGGAACCGGAGCCGCAGGCGGGGTCATAGACCTTGTTGATCTCCGTCTTGCCATAGACCGCGATCCTTGTGAGCAGCTCGGAAACCTCCTGCGGGGTAAAGTATTCGCCGCCGCTTTTTCCGGCGTTGGAGGCGTACATGCCCATGAGGTATTCATAGGCGTCGCCGAAGGCGTCGATGGTGTTGTCCTGATAATTGCCCAGCTTCATATCGGCGACGCCGTTCATCAGCTTCATGAGGCGCTCGTTGCGCTTGGCAACCGTGCCGCCCAGCTTGTTGCTGTTGACGTCGATATCGTCAAACAGGCCCTTAAAATCGTCCTCGCTGGCGCTGCCCTGCGCGGAGGCCTCAATGCTGCGGAAAACCGCTTCCAGCGTTTCGTTCAGGTTTTCATCCTGCGGCGCTTTGGCGCGGACGTTTTCAAACAGCTCACTGGGAAGGATGAAAAATCCTTTTTCAACCACCAGTCCGGCGCGAACCTCTTCCGCCTCCGCGTCGGAAAGCGCCGTATAATCAAACTCCGTATTTCCGGCCTCCCATTCGCCGCGGTTGATGTACCCCGTAAGGTTTTCGGAGATATAGCGGTAGAACAGCATCCCCAGCACATACTGCTTGAAATCCCAGCCGTCCACACTGCCCCGCAGGTCGTTGGCAATATTCCAAATTACGCGGTGAAGCTCCGCGCGTTCCTGTTCCTTCTTTGTATCTGTCATTGGTAAAACCCCATTCCTATTTTTCATCGTTTAAAACTTCCATGATATCGCCGATATCCACACGCAGCGCATGGCATACCTTGACCAAAACTTCCATGCTGACATATTCGTCCTTCGCCAGCTTGGACACAGAGGCCGGACTGAGTCCCGCCGCGATCCGCAGGTCTTTCTTTTTCATATTCCGGTCAATTAACAGCTTAAATAGCTTTTTATAGGAAACACCCATCCGTGTGCCGCCTCGCTTTCCTTTGTTTATCTTCTATTATATAACATAAAATTCACATATACAAGATTTTTCGCTTGTTTGCGAATGAAGCGTATATAGTTATGGCAGTTTATTTTCTGTTCCGCAACAAAAACGTACGGATAATCTCTATCCTTATACCGCAAACGTTTTTCATTTGCCCAGATAGTGCCCGGCAACGACGGAAATCCGGTTATGCCCGAGCTGGCGGCTGACGTAAAGCATGACCTTTTTATCATAGACCACGCCTCGCCTGTCCTTCTTGCACCGATAATAAGAAGATATAAGCTGCCATGTCTTGACGCGGATCCCGTCTGGCTTTTTTAGATAACTCCCGTCCGGGTTCCGCACCAGCCTTAATTCCCAGATGGGCGGCAGATTGCGGAAATCCCTTCCTTCTGTTTTCCGCAGCTTTTCCTGATAGCTGTGATACATGGCATTCGCATACTCTCTCCGGCAGCCGTGTACGTCCATGTGGGAGGGAACGGAGGAAAAAACAGGCCTTCCGGCAGGATTTCCAGCAAACTTCAAGACTGCTTCTTCTTTCCCCGGAAGTACGTCAATGTCCCGCACCTTGCCACCCTTGCCTTTTATCTGGCAGATCGTCACGCTTCCGTCTGTGTTTTGGCGGATCTGTTCCGGCTTTACCGCCGCCAACTCATGGCGGCGCAGGCCGGTTGCTCTGGCAAAGGCGAGAATATCCGTGTTGTTCTCTTTGGAAAAGCCGTAGTCGCGGGCGGCTTTCTTCCGACTTCGCTGAATATCTTCCCGCCGCCGTTCTGGAAGCTGAATGGCAAAATCCCTCGCTGTGCAGCCGTAGAGCTTGCACAGCGCCGCCCTTTGGGTTGACAGGGTATAGGCGGACAGTCCCCGGTCAATCCCGCTTTGCAGGTGGCTTTCCACATAGGGACGGGCCTCTGCCAGCGTCCGGCTCCTATGCTCTGATTTTGCCCACTTTGCAAAGGCGCAGCTTTGCTTCATGTAGGTTTCAAAGGTGCGGTAGGAGAAAATGCCAGCGGGGGAATGGGTATGCTCCGTTTTCTTGGCGTCGTGGCGTTTCTCTCCTATCCGCAGCTGGACTTGCAGGGCTTCCTGCACCTGCCGTACCATAGATTTCTGTTTCATACCGGCCTCCTTTCAAAAGGACGCAGTTATCCCGTTGAAAACGGGGGATTAGTTGGGCGTTTCGGCGAGATTTTTTTGACAGCTTCCCGGTGCTGTTTTCCCGATTTCACGGGCTTTGCGGGGGTTTTCACTCCGCTGCCTCTGGCAGCTCCGTTTACCCGTCGATTTTTTATCAAAAATCGAGCGTGTAATCGTTCTGCCCATGTTCTCTCCCGCGTCCGGCGGGAGAGACGCACAGCCTTTTCGGGCTTGCTGTGCTGACTTCGAACCAGTTACCGCCGTTATTCGCTCGGACAGGTCACTGCTTCTTCGAACCGTTTGCCGCCATTATCCGTCTGGACGGGGCCACCGCTCTTCGAACCATTTAGCCGCCTCTTTATCGTCAAGGTAGGCCACTGCTTTTCACACTCCTTTCGTCTTTTCAAGCTCCATCTTTAGTATGACGAATACTGATAACACTCAATAAACGCAAAAAAGCGGCGCTCCCAAATATGGGAGCGCCGCCCGCAGTGGCCCGCCCGACGAAAGGTTCGAAGTTTCGTCAGGCGGCGAGGCCGGTTGTCTCTGCATGTCTCCGTCCGTTTCTCCTGTCTCTCCGTTCTTCCGCGTTACTTGTTTCCCTCTTTGTTCTCCACCGCTTGTTCTCTGCCGCAGTTTGCCGCCTCACTCTTAGTATGATGGACATTGACCTCAAAAAGTAAGGGCAGGCGTTTTCGCCTGCCCTTTGCTTTCCCTTATGCCGGTTCCCTCTGCTCTTAACATCCTTATCGAGCAGAAGAGAACTCCCGGCGCCTCTTTTTTTATTTGTACAAGGCGCCGGGAGTTTACTGAGGGGCGCCGCAGGCGCAAATTTCTCGCTGTAATTAGCTCCGGCGACGGAGTCCCCGGCTGCCGGCCTATTAATCCCGTCCATAGTATAGAAACCGAAAGCAGCGATTGCCGGCTCAATCAGGGGAGAGGCGTTTTCGGATAACGCTCAGTTATATAATGGACAACCGGCCGTTTTCAATTGCTAGGTTCCGGATGTTTACAATTCTTTCAAATTTATCCCGCTGCGCCAATGAGTGAAAAACGATTTTTAAGTTACCGTGCAGATCCTTGAAAATGCTGTTATGTCCAGGAGAAAAAAGGTTATCCGTCGTGGTCAGCCATGGTTCTATACTGACCTTTTTCCACCCGGCCGCCGGGTGCTTTGACTTTAAATATCCAATGCCGTATTTGTCCGAAGCTGTATCATTTGCAGAATATGTCATGTAGTAGTCATTGCCGTGCTTGATAACGGTGGGTCCTTCATTACACCGGTTGTTGGGCATGGGCGTTTCCCAGTCCATTTCGGCGCGGCTTACAAAACGGATTTCTCCATCAAGGCCGGATAGGTCTTTTTTTAGCTTTGAAACATAATTTTCGCCGTTATTGATGCCGGTTTTAGGGTCAAACCAATTCATACTAAAATATAAATATAGGGCTCCGTCATC
>JABLTR010069132.1_pt1 | contig 14806 bp, 11 predicted proteins | sample 7160071 | NCBI WGS metagenome assembly JABLTR01 (sample SAMN14651230, study PRJNA627086) | human gut metagenome | isolation source: feces | host: Homo sapiens
AGTTCATTTTCTGATGCTTTCTTAACTGCTGCTTTGATCTCCTCATATGTTGCGGGCTTTGCAAGTCTGCATGTAAGGTCTACTACTGATACATCAATTGTAGGAACACGGAAGCTCATTCCTGTAAGTTTGCCATTAAGTTCAGGGATTACCTTGCCTACGGCTTTAGCTTCTAAACAACCATTTTAAATATAAACCGTTCCATTCTCCGCTAGAAATAATATAAAATTACCCTTTCGTTATCGTACCAAAAACAACTATATTTTTCGTACTTATAGAAAGTTTATCATACTTTATTTTCATCGTCAATTGATGTCAGCAGTTATATTGGCTTAATTTTTATATTAATAATTATAAGCAGTAAGTAGGTGTATATCGCCATAAATCATAAAGCACGATATCCTTTTACATATATGTAAATTAATAAAAAACAGCTAAAAATCACCAATTTACCATATAGCTACGATATTAAAGGTCATTTTACTATTCTTCATCATAAATTGTGGATTATAAGCAGCGATAATATAATCAATATTGAAAATTAATAGTATAAAAATTGTTGTTTACCTATATCTTCCCATGCGTGCTTTTTTGTATAGACCATAATGAAATCTATAAGATATGGATTCGTCATACATTACTTCAGGAGTAATGTTAGTGGCACTCTTTTCTCTATATGAAAAATGAAAATATTTACCTTCATTTTCTATTGCCGCTATAACATTGCAGTCATATAATAATTGTAAAAATGATTTAGGATCTTCTACAAATTTAGGAATATCCGTTGCATTATTACAAATATAATCAACAAATTTATCATACGCAGTTTGATATTCATTAAATGTAAAATCAGGTTCTTGAAAAAAATCAAAAAACTTTATGAAGTGTCTATAATCATTCTCTGAGTAATAGAAAGAAAGTTGATCTTTTAGAGAGCCCAAAAAATATTCTGAATAAGCATTTTGAAACTCATCACTTGAATAAACATTATAATCAAAGCAATGACTATCACCCAACCCCTTTTTTTTCATTAAATCTTGTTGTAATTTCAAAATTGTCTGGATATCCCTTGGGCGACTTAATGAAATTTTGAGAAATTCCATAAACGCAGTATCATAATCTCTTTGAGCAGGGTTTGATGAATTCAATTTCCAGTTAAAATAATTCTCCCAAATATCATTAGTGTTATCACTGCTCTGACCGTATGCAAGAAGTTTATTTGCCATTTTATATAAATTAGATGTCGGATACTCCGTATATGTTGTTCTCCATTCTAAATAAACAGAATTGTCAGCTAATTTTGTTGTTGCATTTTGCAAACTAAGAGAATTAAAAATATCCGGTCGTAATAAAAGAACAACCTTTAGATGTCCTTTGGAATCACGAACATTTGCAAACAATTCTGTATTTAATACCCAACAAGCATTTGCTAAGCCTTTTATACAATCCAAGTAATCTTCATATGGAATTTGGCTTGGTCTGATGTCAATGCCATCTATAAACAGTGTTAGATTCTTTGATAACTTCAATCTGCCAAGACAATCAGAGAATTTCTGAGAAATATAGAATAAATTCATTTGCAATCGTTGCTCGGTAAATTCGTATGTTGTGCCTGCTTCTCCACCAACTTCTACATATTTATATACAAGTTTTGCAGCCATATCACTTTTATCAACTATTTTTAGAGCATTAATAATTTCAGGAGAAAACGCTTTATTGTAGTATTCATCAATTGCCATAATTAATGAATCTAAATTTGTTCTATTAAAAAAAACAGAAACCACTTTATCGTTATCGGTAATACTTTTGGCGAATAAAAGTAATAAAATAGTTTTCCAAATATCTACATAACCACTAATGTCAATTCTATTGGTCTTTTTCAATTCATAAAACTTTTCATAATCAGTTCCACTGATATATTTCAAGACAGATCGTCCGCCTTTATATTCGTTATTGCTTAAAAATGCGGCATATGCCGTTTTTCCTGTTCCTTTTTCACCAATTAAAAAATATGTACTTGATTCTAACAAATCTTCTAAATATGAATTTTTCACAAAGACATTAGACAACATCTCTTTATTTCCTCGTTGCATATAATTCTGTGCATCAGAAAATCCTAATTTCAAATCTTTAACATTCTTCAACATATTAAATTTCTCCTTTTATAGGCATCTAAATATCATTTTAACCACCCACACAGCGGCAGTAGTTATTCCAATGTTTTTACGATACGCTTTTACTTAGAAGGGGCAGAAGATAAACAGCAGAATACTTATCAATCAAATTTTTCTTCCTGCGATTTTTTTCATCTTTGTGTATCCTTCACACCCAATAATAGAAATGGAATTTAGTTTTTTTAATGCATTTTCTATGCTGATTCTAATTTGCATGGGAGTATATCTATCAAGAGCACCTCGATTGACCGCCATAATTATATCTTGCTTTTCTCTATTGTAAATACTCCAGAACTGATCATAATTTCTATTTTGATTTGTGGTAATGAAGTTCTTCAGCATATTTTCTACAGCCTTCTTTTGTTTACCACTCATGCCCTCTGGAATGGTTGCAACCAACCCATCGACTACTTCATTAACATCGTCTGGATTTTGGCTGCACTTAATCAAGGTTTGTAAGACCGCATTTCCTTCCATTTGCATAAGTGTTTGCTGCGTATAAAAGAAAAAGTTTTTCTGCAAGTTTTTCATCAATTCCTGCTGTTCAAGAATCTCTGTAGCACAATTATAAAATTCATCAAAGGTATTGAAGCTAAAGGAATCCAGTTTACGGATAAAATAGTGCTTATATTGATTCCAATAATCTGTTTTAAACAGCATTTGTGACTCATAAAAAGCTGTATCATTTAAAATTCCTTCTGTAATATAGGAACCAATTTCTCGAATACGTTTCTGTAAATCCTCAACTTGCATAATGATTAAAGAAGCAGCTTCTGATACTTTTCGGCGTTCCTGTGCCCAATATATAAAGAAAGCAGAAGCACCTACCACAACAAGCAGAATATTAAGCCAATTGGCGACGATAAAACATCCTACTTCTTTCCACATATTCATTCACCTTATCTTTCGTATATCTATTTAATCCACGTTTTTAATAAACTCTTTGATACTATGAACCATCTGCTTTTTGATAGCAGTATCGCAAAGAATCCCAAAATAATCCTGCTCCAAATTTGATAGTACCGCTTCGCTTGGTGAATAATTCTTTTTGGATCTTGGCACGTGAGCTGGAATTGAATTAGCAAACTCCACCATATTATCTATACATGGATATTTTTGACGCAATTCTTGGTCTAGATAGTCAGCCGCAGACCAACTCCCATACAATTTAATATTTGTGATCGCTTGATTGATACGATTCAGGTCATTAAGAATGTCCGCACAATCATAGGCTTCCTTTACTGTTTCAACGGTTTTTGCAACCAGATCATCATAAAAATATATCATCTTGTATTCACCTCACTTCAATCTCTCGCACAACGGCAGCAGCTGTTCAAGTTTTTCTACAATACGCTTTTGCTCGGCAAAAGGTGGAAGAATAATTATTGTGTTAGCAATATCACGCATAACCCAATTTTTATTGCCCACTCCCTTTGTATTTTCAGCTGCTTGTATTTGAACCAAAGGCGAATTTATAAGAGCTTGTAAGAATTTATTAAATATCAAATTTTGATTAAATTTCAAAAGAGCAACGCTAACGAACAAGGAAAATTGCTCATTTGTATCGACAATGACGGGAATCCCAGTTGTTCCTACTTTTGTAAGAAGTAAATCTCCATATTCAGGATTGCATCTTGAATAAAGTTCTTGATGTTCTTGCTCAGAAATATATTTGCAGTTTGAAAAATCCAATTTTCCAGAGCTCATATCTTTTACTGACAGGAAAGGTACACCGCTTACGGTATATTTAGGTGTAGAGTGCGTTCCATCCGTAAGTTTATATAAAACACTTCCAAGCCTCACCCACTTCCAACTTTCTGGAATATCAAACGGCTTTTCCTCCTCGGTGATTTCAGGCAGTGGCTTTTCTTTTTTGATTTTCTTTTCCGCAATCAGCCGCTGTTTTTCTTCTTGAATTTTTGCAAAAAGTTCTTCCGCTGTGCCTTCTTCTACTCGCTGTTCTACCAGCTTACCTTCAATGGCATACTGCAAAAGTGATTTTTTCATATCCTCTGGGAAACGGCTGTTGAACTGCTCCAGCTTGCTCCAAGCCTGCTCATAGCTGTCAATATAAGGCAGCAGTTCCTCAATTTTGGCAACAATACGCTTTTGTTCGGCAAGGGGTGGTATGGGAACAAGAAATTCTTGTAATTTTCCTACAGAAAGAAAATTAAATGTTGTTTTACCTGCACCTGCAATAATTTTGGATTTCAAAGTTTGGACAAACATATATAAGTACATTGACCAAACTAAAGATAGATTTTCATTTCTTATGACCAATGCATTGAATTGTTGGTTTGTTGATAGTGCAATTTTAGTATAAGCGTATTCACCTACAGAAGCAGTACAACATAACAATACTGTATCTGGTGGTACAATTCGTTGAGTATTTTTAGATATAGCCTTATTTGTAATATGTTGATTTGTATACGAAATAAAACGTCCTTGTTCTCTAACATCATCAATTGTGAACCATGGAATATCCCCATTCCAAAAATCAGGATTGCTTCTACTCGGAGTAAAGCCATTAATAATATTGCATAAAGTCCCTAGCCTACACCACTTCCAACTCTCCGGAATATCAAACGGCTTTTCCTTTTTGATTTTCTTCTCTGCAATGAGTCTCTGTTTTTCTTCTTGAATTTTTACAAAAAGTTCCTCTGCTGTGCCTTCTTCTGCTCGCTGTTCCACCAGTTTCCCCTGTATGGCAAGCTGTAAAATACTGTTTTTTAATTCCTGTGGTGTCATTCTGTTTTACCTCCCAATAAAGAGGTTATTTCGTTCAGCACCCTGTCAATCTCTGCATTAAGTGAGGCTCTTTGCTCTTCATATCTGTGAATCAAGTCCATAGGAGCAAGTATTTCTTCTTCCTCGTGAGGGTAGCCGCACTGGTCGAGATTGTATCCTAATTCCTCTGTTAATTGTTCCACTGTAAACTTCTTCGCCTTGTCAAAGCCTTCTTCTGTTATCTCCTGCCGTTTGTTCCACCAATCCAGCACCGGCTGGAAATGTTCCAGCTTCATGGGTTTTGTTTTAGAAAAATGTTTGTACCCTTCCGGCATATCCAGACGATAGAACCAAGTTTCTTCTGTTGGGTGCGTATTGTCAAAAAACAATATGTTTGTAGTAATAGAAGTGTATGGAGAAAATACGCTTCCTGGCAAACGAATAATTGTATGTAAATTAAATTCTTTCAGCAGTTTTTTCTTAATGCTCACTTTGGCATTATCTGTTCCAAATAAAAAGCCGTCTGGCAAAATAACTGCAGCACGTCCATTTTTCTTTAGGCGGTACATAATCACAGACATAAACAAATCTGCCGTTTCACTGCTGGCAAGGTCTGTTGGAAAATGATTTTTCACATCTGACTTTTCGCTGCCACCGTAAGGAGGATTCATTAGAATAACATCTACTCTATCATCTTCTGTATAGTCCAATACATCATGCAGCAATGTATTATCATGGAATACTTTTGGCACATCAAGCCCATGCAGTAAAAGGTTTGTGACACAGAGCATATAAGGGAACTGCTTTTTTTCAATGCCATAGATAGAGTTGCTGTATTTATCAGCATCTGCAGTGCTTTTTATCTGTTTCTGTAACTGTTTCAACCAGCTGACAATAAAACCGCCTGTACCACAAGCATAGTCTGCCATAGTTTCGCCTATCTGTGGTTTTATCACTTGTGCCATAAAATCCGTTACTGCACGAGGTGTATAAAACTCACCAGCAGAACCGGCACTTTGCAGTTCTTTTAGTATGTTTTCGTAAATCTCTCCAAACGCATGGCTTTCTTCATAGTCGCTAAAATCCAGCTCATCAATAACATTGATTACCTGACGGAGCAGTACCCCGTCTTTCATATATTGATTTGCATCAGCAAATGTAGTCTGCACAATGGCTTTTTTAATTGGTGTTGAAGCATCCACCTTCACACCACTAATAATAGTTTTTCCTTCGCTATCTTTAATATCTTTACCCTTTAGTACCGGAAATAAAATATTATTTACAAAATCCAGTAGTTTATCACCAGTTAAGGCTGTACCAGATTTATCATCCTTTGCCCAGTTCCGCCAGCGGCATTCTTCCGGAATGATAGACTTATAGTCCTCATCATCCCATTCCCAATCTTGTTCCTTTGCGTCATATACTTTTAAGAAAAGCATCCATGCAATCTGCTCAATACGCTGTGCATCACCGTTGATGCCTGCATCGTTTCGCATAATATCACGCAGACGTTTTACAAATCCTGTTAAATTACTCATGTTATATTACCTCATCTGTATAAATTGCCTGTTCTAGTTCCTGCACTGCTTTCAGATATCCTGCCTTACCGCCAAAATAACCGGCAATCTTTGCAGGTTTGCCTAATTTCAAAAATGGATCAAGCTTCAAAATTTCTGTTTTTTCGATTTCATAAATACCTGTATTCATATATTTGTCCAACAGTGCTTCCAAAACCTCTCTAGCAACTCCACTATATTTACTAAAAAAGTCGCGCTTTTTCACGTTGTTAGCTCTCTCTTTTCGTGTCAATGGTTTCTTGTCAAAAGCAACATGGCAAATAAAATCAAAATCGTCTACATCAGTCATATTTTGTTCCTCTTTTAAAAGCTCTAAGTCTATGCCACGTTCATGGAGCAAGTCACGAATTTGTTCTTTCTTTTTCTGTGCAGACCATTGACGGATAAAATTATCAAGAGAAGCATATTCACCACGTATATTTTCTTTTGTATAATCCACAATACTTTCCTGACGCAACAGTTTTCCATTGGAATCATATACCGATACAGTTTTATGAATAATTTTCACTTGACAGCCATTTTTATCTACAATAGGTTTATGCTTTGGTTCTGATGGTGGTTCTGGTATGCTTTCACCTTCTGTGGTATCTTTTTTGCCAGACTGATTTGCTCCTGGTGTAAAACCTTCATTGATTTCAATCGGTCCATCCCAATCCGGATCAGCAAATAAACGTGTTACATTACGGAAATCCATTACAACAAAATGCGTCTTGCCTTCTTTTTCCCTCAAACGAGTGCCACGACCAATAATCTGTTTAAATTCTGTCATGGAACCAATCATCTCATCCAGTACAATGAGCTTTGTCATTTTGCAGTCTGCACCTGTGGAAAGCAGCTTGGAAGTGGTTGCAATAACAGGATAAGGAGATGAAACAGAAATGAAATATTTTAATTTTCCTTTTCCATATTCATCGCTGCCCGTAATACGCACCACATAATCTGAATTTTCTTTGACCATATCATCATTCAGATTTATAAGAGCAACTCTCATACGTTCTGCCGCATCTTCTGTGGCACAGAAAACAATGGTCTTTGCCATACGGTCTGTACTTTTCAGATATTTTGTAATTTCTCCTGCCACTTGCTGGATACGATCTTCAATAATGATGTTATAGTCATAATCGCTGTTGGTATAAATGCGGTCTGGGATTTCCTCGCCATAAATATCCCTTTGGCCTTTGCGTGGACGCCAGCCTTCCCCTATATCTGTCATAATATTTATGACTTTGAAAGGTGCAAGGAAACCATCCTCAATTCCTTCTTTCAAACTGTATGTATAAATAGGATCACCAAAATAGTTAATATTTGATATATACTTTGTTTCCTTCGGTGTTGCTGTCATGCCAATTTGAGTAGCGGACTGGAAATAATCAAGAATTCTACGCCAACGGCTTTCCTCTTTTGCAGAACCTCTATGACACTCGTCAACAATGATAAGGTCGAAAAAGTCAGGAGAAAATAACTCGCTAAAATGTTCCTTATCATCGTCGCCTACCAACTGTTGATACAAAGAAAAATATACTTCATGGGAAATAATTGTACTTTTATCATCTTTTGCCACATTGATTTTGTGAGTAACTTTTTCAAGTGGTGCAAAGTCCTGCTGAATAGACTGGTCTACTAAAATATTACGGTCAGCAAGATATAATATTTTTCGCTTTAAACCACTTTGCAGCATACGATACACAATCTGGAAGGCAGTATATGTTTTTCCTGTTCCTGTTGCCATAACAAGCAACAGTCTTTGCTGTCCTTTTGCGATGGCATCTACAGTACGATTGATCGCAATACGCTGATAATAGCGAGGAGGATATGTATTCTGGCTAGTATAATAAGGCTGTTCCAATATCACTTCCTGCTTAGGAGTTAAGTCTGATTCTTGCTTGTATCGATCTATCAGTTCCTGCTCTGTTGGGAACTCGTCCAGGCCAAATTCTCGTTCTTTTCCTGTAAGAAAATCGTGTTCCACAAAACCATCGCCATTGGAACTGTACGCAAAAGGTACGTCCAGCATTTTGGCATATGTCATTGCCTGCTGCAAGCCATATGAAACAGTATGGGTATTGTCTTTTGCTTCTACAATAGCAATTGGATTATTTGTGCTAAAGTACAGAATATAATCTGCTCTCTTCGGCTTTTCACGGAATACAAAATTTCCCTTCAAGTTAATTTTACCATCTGTGATTTTTGTTTCCATAGTAATTTTATCTCGGCTCCACTTGGAAAGAATGGCTGGAGTAATATATTGGAGCTTAATATCTTCTTCACTCATTTGGTTCTTTGGTAAAATGGTGCTCATTTCCATTCCTCCCTTCACTTCACAGAATCATCCGGTAAAATATCTACAATATCATCCAATGTACAGCTTAGCGTCCGGCAAATTTTAACCAGTACTTCTACTCGAACATCTTCATTTTTTCCCAGCTTTGCCATAGCATTTGTGGTAATCTTCGAGGCTTTAATCAAATCTGTTTTGCTCATTCCTCTCTCAATGAGAATTTTCCATAATTTATTATAACAAACAGGCATAGGCTTCCTCCTCGCTCTACTCTTCTATTATGTTTTATTATATCACAGATAAAATAAAACTTCGATTTTAAATTGAACATCTCAATTCTCAATATTAAGAAATTTTTATTCTTTCTTTTCCATTCCTTCAAAAAGAAATGATAAAATCAGTATTACTATACTCAGTATTATTGCCTTGTGCTTTTGACAATTCATCAAGTGTCCATTTCACAATTTAGAACTATCTTACCATATAATAATTATCTACCCGCATAGTGAAGGTGTAAACTATCGCATGGTTTGCTTTATACAAAAAAGGCTCTATGTATTTACATAGGGCCTTTTGGCATTGGCTTTTATTATATAAAGAGGCGGATTGTTTATTCAATAATATTTATATATTTACTAATAAATATCTGCCCTCTATTCTTGTCATTTTCATTTAGATATATATTTAAAAACCGATATTAATAAGCTGAATTTTATTAATTACAGGGGGTATTTTACAAAATTTAAAATATGTATTTTATAGATCATAGGTATAGCTGCTTCATCCTCATACAAATAATTTTTCTCTTTTAAGGATGAGGTCAAAAAAAACGAATAAAACATTGCATTAAAAAATCTGTTTGGCAGATCGCATCTGCCTTATGCGTAAAGCCACTCGGTAAACAAGTTTCTCATTCTCAAACTTGGAATGTATAAGTTGATTTCTTTACCATCTCTTATTCGAGATCGCCATATCCATTGCAGCAGCTGGCTCAAGGCAAAATCATCTTCGTTAATTGATGCTCCTCTGTTATTGAACCAATGTACTAGTATGGGATTTTCATAAACATTTACCAAATATGCTAGGGATTTTTTATCCCTGTAATCATTTGTGGCTCTCGAATTGCAAGCAACAAAGCCGCTTGTATATCCTCCCCCTTTATACCTATCTTCATACTTAGAAAATACGCTCCACATATTTAATTGTGATGGAGTATCAACTTTATGTCTGAAATAATTATAAACACCTTTTCTTAATTTTTCTTGTTCTTCTTTATTAGAACTTTTGAACCAGTTTACTGACAGAGCTGTGGTTTTTTCACCTATATCATTAAGATTTCCTACATACAGATTTATTAATGGCCTTATTCTCTCTTTAAAAGGTCTATCATCAAAATTTCCTTTTTGTATATTCATTGAATCGTCAATATAAAAATAGTTATATTTTAAATTGTAGGTATCAAAATACGATTTCAGTTTCGATCCAGAAAACAGATAGGTCAAAATATATACATCTTTGAATCCTTCAAATGCCTCAACAGGGAATTGCCAAATAATAATTTTTTCATCAAATAAAAAGAGTTTATCTGTTTTAGCCATTTGCTTTATATTATTAAATTTTCCAGTATATGAAGGAACATTCCAATGTAATTTATTGTTAGAATCTACCTCTAGAAAATTTGAATCGAATAGAAGTTTTCTATCTTTTTCCGATATACTTGTAATATCCACTATATCAATTACCTCATCCATTATAAGAACATAATCCTTTGATTTTAGAAGATCGATTGTACTATTATCAATCAACTTAAAAAGGGCGTGTGTTGATACTATATTTTTGCCATCCGAAATAAGGTTCTTTAAATCTGCGGTCTTACTGAACAACTCACTTGGAGCACAGAAATTAAGGCTGCTGCAGTGAGATTTTATCCTTTCACCCTCACTCAGGAATGGTGCGATATATATATATTTTCTCTCTGGATTTGAATTGATATAGTTAATAATTGCTGTTGTTTTGCCTGACCCCATTGGAGAGTCCACAATGTTGATTTCAGCCAATAAGCATTCCTCCTTTTATTACATAGTTTAATTTATAGATATAAAAGCCCCCTGCTTGCCAACAAGGGATTTTGTTATTTATATATAATTTTATATATTTATATTATACTACATTTTGTCGATTTTGTCAAGGGTATACGAACATATATTCCCAATTATGGTTATTTATCAAGTATTTATGCCTTATTTTATATACTTATTTTTATTTAGTTTTAAATAAAAATAAGAGGCACAGATTACTAACTATGCCTCTTATTGTTCATCATATATTCAAGTCCATATAAATAATAAATACCTGATATGTAAATCTCTCAAAATCTATCTTAACGCTAACAAAAGTATCCCCTTTTCTATATATTTTTGAACTTTTATTTGAAAAAAGAGTAAATCCAGATTTTTCAAGTTCATTAAAATATAGATATAGCTTGCTTGTATCGCAGCTTAACGCATCATATATATAAATATAACTTCCATCTGGATAATCCTGCATTCCTAAAAATTTTGCACCTGTAACATATTCAAAATCTGGGACATTTGGATTATCAGCATAGTTTATAGAACTTGAGCTACTTCCTGTATTGTTATTTAAAAACGCTGTGCTTTTCATAACCGTTATTATTGTATATGTATAGTTTGATATTTTTGATGAACTTAAGCCTATGTTAATACCGATGTCTTTATTTACATATTTGTAGACAATGGTATCATTTTGTCCAGCAGTTCCATATAATTCAAAGCCGTAGTCATAAAGAGCCTTTGAATATTTATCTATTGTCTCATCACTTGTCATATTTGAGTACTGGTAAGTGTACATCATATATTTGTTTCCTGATGTATCAGTTTTACTTTCTTTCTCTCCATCTACATTATATAAATATCCAAAATCTGTTACTCCTTCACACTCAGTATAATAAATATGTTTTTCTTTATTATAGTTTTGCACATCATTAGTTTTATTATTAGCTGTTGTATTATAGCCTAAATTACTGCTTATTATTGTACCATCAGGTAATGTATATGTCATATACGCTTCACAATAACTATTGCTACCTTTAATTATCCCCGGGTCACGTATTACTACACCGCCTAAGCAATAATCTCCATATACATAAAACCAATCATCCGTAATTTTTATTTTTCCAGACTTATAAACATCAACATAGTCGTTCATAATATTTATCTCAGCTGTTCCCGAATTCACAGTTGTACGACCGTATGAATCAAGAAGTTTAAAAAATACAACTATCTTATCGTCTCCAAGCCACTGTGCACTGAAATCTGCTAAATGCTGTGCTTTATTTGTGTTATAAGAAATACTTTCATTATAAAAAAGCTTTTCCACCCCTGTAGAAGCATAGACATTTATACTTGAAGCAAATATTGATATAATACAGATCAAACTAACAAAAAATCGTTTAGTAAACTTCATAATTATCCCCCTATTGCAGTTAAAACAAATTACTTAATTATTATTACTAAATGAGTAATAATTATATTTAAATTTCTGTTTGGTTCTGCCTTCTATCTGCATTTCTGCTGATTTCAGAGCAAATCAATAACGCCGATCCTAAAACTACCATAGCTACAGCCAGAGTAAACCATGCAGCAGCATAGTTTGAATTTATTATGTAGTTATATGCGTCGCCGCCTACGTAGGCATTTACGCTATCCATAAATGAATATTCTGGGTTATTATAATAGTACATCTTATAGAAACCAACGCCTGTACACAGTAATGCTACTGCATAAGATATCCAAGCCTTGATCTTAAATGAATCGCTTCTCTTGTTTATTCTGCCCTTACTTGCTTTTATCTCATTTATATTATTTTCAGAAATCTTCTCATCAACAGATAGCAATGTTTTATTTCCGCATACAGGACAAACTTCGTCATATTCATTAAGTTCTTTGCCGCAATTATTGCATTTCATATTTTCCCCTCCATAAAAACTTTAAAACAATCTTATCATTTATTAATAGTAAACTGCATATAAATCACTTTTCGTTATCATTCATTTCTTCTTGTGCCTCTGTTGTATTCAATATATCCAGATTGCCGCTCTCCTGATATTCTTTGTAATACTTCATAACTAATTCCAAGTTCATTTCTTCCGCTGAGTTCTTGTCATATTCATATAAATTATCAGTTGTAATATCCCTTACCTCATTCATAATACTCTGAAACCAATTATACTCAAATTCAGGCTCATATAATTTAACATACATCCCTGTCAATTCATCCTTTTTAACCTTTGAGTATGGTGCAGCATTATAAATTAAAACGTCTGGAACAAGCTCATATTCAGAAACTTTATACTTCCTAATAACAGTCTCAAAATATACATCATGAAAATTGTAAAACACATTTTGTATAACATCAGGATCAACATTATATGCATTATTTAAAGCAACAATGGCTTTCGCGGCCTCTTTATATTTATTTATTTCTTCAGATATAGCTTTAACCTTTTTAGCTGCCTCCAAGTAATACTTTTGGTCCCAGGAAAAAACTTTTTTATAGTACTCTATTGCATTCTCATATTCATATATTTCTTCATAACTTTTAGCCGTTATATAGTTTTTCTCTGAAATTTTTAAAGATACAAGGTATCCCCCTATAATTACGATAACAATAGCAGCAATAATTATTATGTATTTATATCTCCGGTTTGACCTCACATTTTCTTTACCTGAACAAATTTTTTCATTTTCATCCATATCTTATCCACCTTCTAATTTGCCGCATAAGCATCACCATACATATTGAATATCATCACAAGAAATTGACGTTTGTGTTCCATCAGTGTATTCTATTTCAATTTTGGTAAGCTCAATCCGAACTATTGTTGAGTTATACCAAACGCAATCCCAACGCCAGCTCGTTCCGTAATGTCCTTCCCCTGGTCCATATGGGCCAGTATCAGTACATCTAGCCGTAGTCCTATTTCCTATTTCACTCTCAACTATGTCTCCTACCGCATTATATGGCTCTACAGTGAAATATACATACTTAATGGTTTTATCGGAATTATTTGTAAAATTTATATAAACATCAACCCCTCCAGCAGAATTGGGTCTGCTACAGTCACATCTGGTTACTTTTATCGTGTTTTTTATCTTCTGAATCTTCTTATTTTCTCGTTCCTGGGATCTTAAATCATTATATATTTTATAAGCATTCTCAAATTCACTATAATTTGTTACCCTTTCTTTACTTTTATCATCCAATGTTTGATATACACTATTAATTTTTTCAAGTTTATCTTTTTTCTCTAAAGTAATATCACCTAAATTAGAAATCTCATTTATACAGTATTCGACTGCTATATTAAAGTACTGGTTTTCTTTTTCTACAAAACTATTGTAGGCGCTTATGTATGTTTTATCTTCATCACTTAGGGACTCATAAAATTTTCTTATTTCGTTTATTTTATCCCCTGAATCTATAGTTATATCCTCAAGTTCTGCAATCTGGCTGTCAAAATATTCATTACGCTTGGTTATTAAATCCTTTTCAGCTTTCTCAAGTTTTTCATAATTGGTAATTTTACTTTTTAAATTATCATCGAGTTCATCGTAAATTTTTCTGATGCTTGTAAGTTTAGCTTCAAAGCTGGGATCTATCTCAACTTCTCCTATATTGTCAATCTTATTTTCTACATACTCTATATATTTAATTTCTATCGCATCCTTAAATTCATTAAGATCGCTCTTGTTTTTCAACTTCATTTTTTCTCTAAGATTAAGCTCATCATACTTGCGAATAATCGTATCCAGCTTGGCCTTAGCCTTTTGCAGCTGTAAATCATTCTCTAATTTATAATCACTAAGCTCATCAATCTCACTACTTAAATTTATTATGTTATTAATTTCTTCTTCACTTAATGAGTTAGACCAGATAAAAAATGATCCCAAACATATGATGGCAGTAATTATAGTTATCAATAGCTTTCTAGCATTTTTCTTCCCATTAATTACTTTTTCACTTAAAGC
>JABLTR010046092.1_pt1 | contig 14769 bp, 15 predicted proteins | sample 7160071 | NCBI WGS metagenome assembly JABLTR01 (sample SAMN14651230, study PRJNA627086) | human gut metagenome | isolation source: feces | host: Homo sapiens
ATTACCGACACGAGCACCCGGCGCTGCCGCGCGGCAAGCACGCGCGCCCTGATCACGCGCTCGGAGCCGGGGACGACGCCGATGATGGGACGCTCGAAAGCATCGGATTAGCCGAGACGGCCGAGGTACGGCTCTCGCCTGCGGAAAAACACGCTCAACATGCGGCTGCCCCAGCCTCTGGCCCCGAACCGCTTCCACCTGATGCGACCGGCGCCATCATGAAGCGTGCACGGCACGCCAAGAAGTAATCTCCCTGCACTCGATTGGCTGCGCGCGGCGGATGCAAAGCCGCGAAACCGGTAGGAACGCGGCTGGATTCGAACCCCCTCGAACCGGCTCATCGCCGCGCTGTATACCGAAAGGCCAGCCTACAGCGCGGCGACTCAGGGCAACGAGCGCCTAGAGCGGACGACGATACCCCTCCTCGGTTGTCAGTATCATCGGGCCATGCTCAGTGACAGCCACCGTCTTCTCGAAGTGGGCCGAAGGAAGCCCGTCGCGCGTGCACACAAGCCAGCCGTCAGGCATCGAACGCGTCTTGTGCGTGCCCAGATTGATCATGGGCTCGATCGCCAGCACCATGCCCGGCTCAAGCTTTATCCCGGTATGCTTATGACCGTAATTGGGAACGTTGGGGTCTTCGTGCATATCGCGGCCGATACCATGACCCACGTACTCGCGCACGACGCCGAAGCCTTCCGCTTCAGCGATAGATTGCACGGCATGTCCGATGTCGCCCAACCGATTGCCGGGCCTCGCGGCGTCGAGACCCGCCCACATGCACTGCTCGGTCACCTCCAAAAGGCGCTTTTTCTCCGGCGAAACCTTCCCCACCGCATACGTCCAGGCGTTGTCACCCACCCATCCGTCCACGATGGCGCCCGTGTCGATAGAGATGATATCGCCCTCCTTGAGCACGACGTTTGCCGATGGGATACCGTGCACAATTTGCTCATTCACCGAGGCGCAAATGGAGCCGGGAAAGCCACCGTAGCCCTTGAACGCAGGGATGCCGCCCTCCGCTCGAATGAGAGTCTCGGCCAGCTCATCCAGCTCGAGCGTCGACACGCCCGGCCGCACATGCGCGCCTACTTCGCGAAGAACCCGAGCCGACACGCGTCCCGCTTCCTTCATGGCCTCGATCTCGGCCGGTGTCTTCCTGATGATCATGCCTGCCAACACCTTCCCACATGCTCTGTTCGTTTGCCGCCGCCCAGTATAGCGCCCCGTCGCGCCGAATGCCATGCCGAGACATGGCACCACGCCGAGCCCGAAGGGGCCGAATCCATACCGTAACGTCCCGCGAACGCTCCGGAAACGCCCGTTCGCACGCCCCCTGCATTCCACGTGTGCGTCTCTAGGATGAAGCAGAATCCGCGTCCGCGCCAAAGAGCCGGAGCACATGCACTGAGCAAAGAAGGAGGCTCTATGAACCCGTTTGAGCAGAAGCCCAAGAAGTCGTTGATGGAGATGATTCCCACCTGGAAGCAACTCGCCGTCAAACCATACAACAAGCTCGAAGCCGACCCTTATACGAAGGCCCGTATCATCCTCATGAACGGCATCGAGGTCGAGGCCGCGCTGTTCGGGCATAACTTCCAGCGCCACTGCGAAAACAATGACCTACGCCGCGATCTTGCCTTGTGCCGCCGCATGGAGCAGGAGCAGCAGAAGCGCATCAACTGGATGAGCCCCTCGGACGAGTCTACGCTCGAGCTCACCATCGGCTACGAGCACCTCGCCGTCGACCTCACGGCGTGGCTTGCCATGCACGAACCCGACGAGTACGCCAAGGCCTGCATGGACTTCGCGCTACTCGAGGACTTCGACCACCTGTACCGCTATGCTGATCAGCTCAAGTTCGACGAGGATATCCCAGCGCACAAGCTTGTGCGCGACTACGTGGAGATCACGCCGGGCCGCCCAACCATTGCGCATCACCGCCATCCGGCAGACTCCGTCCGCATGCCCCGCAACTCCAAGACAGGCGACATGCGCACGACGCTTGGAGCGCTCATCTTGACCGCCGGCGAACAGCAGACGATGAACTTCTATATGAATCTGGGCAACACCGTGCCAGAAGGCCCCGGCCGCGACCTGTACCAGGAGATCGGCATGGTCGAAGAACAGCACGTGACACACTACGGCTCGCTCATCGATCCGTCCATGACGTGGCTCGAGATGATGCTGTGGCATGAGTATCAGGAATGCTACCTGTACTACTCGTTCTACGAGACCGAAGTGGACAACTACGTCAAGAAGATGTGGGAGATGCACTTCGAGCAGGAATGCATGCATCTTGCCATGGTAAGCGACCTTCTGCAGAAGTACGACGGCACCGAGTATCAGCAGATCATCCCCGACGGCGAGTTCCCCGAACTTCTGGACTTCCATCCCACGAAGGACTACGTGCGTCAAGTGCTGGCCGAACAGGTCACGCTCACGGCTCAGGACGAAGAGTTCGCGGACATTGACGACGTCCCGAGCGACTTCCGCTACTTCGAATGGAACGACGCGGTGAACGGCCGTACCCAGGACGTCCCGAGCCACAAAGCTATCCGCCAGCTCATCGAGAAGGATGGCGAGGACTATCGTTCCGAGGACGCCAAGAGCCCCATCCCCGAGCTGCGCAACCGAAAGCAGGACGATACAAAGCTCGCTCGCGTGCAGGGCTACGGGAAAAAGGCCCACGAGGTCGAACAGCAGGCTAAAGAAGAGCGCGAAGCTGTGCTCGCTTAATACGCACTCGGCATGCATGCGCTGCCGGCTCATTCGGCCCGAACGCCCAAGCGCCCGCGGGATCCGCGGGCGCTTTTATTGTTCTTCTTCGAGCCCAAGCAAACGCGCGGAGCGTCCGCCCTTCCCTCCTGGCACGGCGTGCCCATGTTCAGCACGGACCGAGCATCGGATTCGTCGCACAGCACTCTTGAGATTCGGCACCATGGCGGCCTTGTGGTCGTTGTCCAGTCCACCATGTTCTTCACAGACGGCTCGACCAGCCCCTCCTTCAGCGCGGCCGACGCTTCCTTGCAGTGCGCGCGTCAACGGTGGTGCCCAACGCTCACCTGCGCAGAGCGCCTCGTGTCCATCACAAATGTTTCACGTGAAACATTTGTTCTACTGCTCGCACAAAAAGAGAGGAGCCCGGAGGCTCCTCTCTTTTTGTGCGTATCAGCCAAAACGCTATTCAGCGGCCGCTTCCGTGTAGCCGCGGGTCACGCCGGAGTCCACCTTCACGCCGGGGCTCATCGTGGAGGAAACCGTGACGGATTTCACGTACTTACCCTTGGCAGCGGCCGGCTTCATGCGCAGAATCTCATCGTACACGGCGCCGTAGTTCTCTGCCAGCTGCTCGGCAGTGAAGCTCGCCTTGCCGAGAATCACATGCGCGATGCCGTAGCGGTCGGCGCGATATTCCACGCGGCCGCCCTTAAGCTCGTTGATAGCCTTCGCCACGTCGTTCGTAACGGTGCCGAGCTTGGGGTTCGGCATAAGGCCGCGGGGGCCGAGAATCTTGCCAAGACGGCCGACCTTGCCCATCTGATCGGGCGTGGCAACGGCGGCGTCGAAGTTGAATTCGCCGGCCTGAATCTGCTGCACAAGCTCGTCGGTACCCACGATGTCGGCACCGGCTTCCTCGGCGGCACGGGCAGCCTCGCCCTCGGCGAACACGGCCACGCGCACGGTCTTGCCCGAGCCGTTCGGCAGACTCACCGTACCACGGAGCTGCTGGTCAGCCTGACGCGTGTCAATACCCAGGCGGAAGTCGGCGGAAACGGTCTCGTCGAATTTCGCCGTAGCGATCTCCTTCACGAGCTTCATGGCCTCAAGAGGCGCATACGGGGTGTCCGCAACCTTCTCGACGGCGGCGCGATAGTTCTTGGACAACTTGGTCATGGTGCTTCCTTTCGTGGTTCGTAGCGGACGCGCAAGCGCCCTTCCACTTGTACGTTCAGGGTCGAAACCCTTTTACAACCTGCGTAACTAGTCTTCGTCGAGCGTCTTGCCCTGGAGCATTGCCGCCACCTTTTTGGACGGCACGTACTTCTTCTTCATCTCACGGCCTTCGATGCGCACTCCCATGCTGCGCGCAGTGCCGGCGATGATCTCCATGGCGGCTTCAACGGTGTTGGCGTTGAGATCGGGAAGCTTGAGCTCGGCAATCTCGCGAAGCTGGTCCTCGGTGAGGATTCCCACGGGCTGCAGCTGCGGAAGGCCCGATCCGCTCTGGATGCCAAGCTTTTCCTTGATAAGCACGGCCGCCGGAGGGGTCTTGCAAATGAAGGTGAACGACTTATCCTCATACACCGTGATCTCGACCGGGATGATAGTGCCGGACTGATCTTGCGTCTGGGCGTTGAACGCCTGGCAGAACTGCATAATGTTGACGCCCTGGGCGCCAAGCGCAGGGCCGACCGGAGGAGCCGGGTTTGCGGCACCGGCCGGAATCTGCAGCTTGATAAAGCCGGTTGCTTTCTTTTCAGCCATTGAACTATCCTTTCAGCTGAGCACAATTCTCAAACCTATATCAACAAAGCGGATGCTGTCGAATGAGAAGCCCCGGTCCACGCGGGCACGCGACACCGCTTGTGTTCGCGCTAGATCTTGGCCACCTGATCGAACGAAAGTTCGACGGGCGTTTCGCGTCCGAAGATGGAAACCATGACGCGCACTTTGCCGGCGTCGGGAGACACCTCGGACACCACCCCGTCGAACTCGGCAAGCGGCCCGGAAACCACCTTCACGGACTGGCCCACTTCGAGGCTCGAAGACACAGCCGGCTTCTTCTTGACATCCGTGCGCTTCATGATCTTGTTGTACTCGTCGCGCGTGAGCGGCGCGGGATTGCCGTCGGCCCCCACGAACCCGGTCACGCCGGGAGTGTTGCGAACCGCAGCCCAGCTGCGGTCGTCCAGCTCCATGCGGACGAGCACGTAGCCCGGAAACACCTTCTTCTCGCTCTCGACGCGACGGCCACCCTCTTTGATCTCGGTGACCATCTCCGTCGGGATCTCGATGCCTAAGACGTTGTTCTCGAGGCCCATCGTTTCGATACGCGTCTCAAGGTTTTTCTTGACCTTGTTCTCGTATCCTGAGTACGTATGCAGAACGTACCATTTTTTAGACACTGCGCGTCACATCCTTAGAACGGCGACGGTATGGCGGAAATGCCCATGAGGATGAGCGTGGAGATGTTGTCGAACGCGTACGTGAACACTCCGAAGAACACGAGGGCGACGGTCACGACGATGCTCCAGCGCAAAACATCCTGTTTTGTCGGCCACGTCACGCGCTTCAGTTCAGCACGCACATCTTTAAGGAACCCGAAACGCCGCTTTTTCGGAGCCGGCTTCTTTTCGCTCTTTTTTTCGACGCTCTTGCTCGGGGCCTTCTCCTGCTTGTTGCCGTCTGCTGCGGATTCCGCGCTCTTTTCCGACTTCTTAAAAAGCCGCTTCTTGGGCGCCTCGGTTGCGGCGGCACGGGCCTCGGCGTCCTTCTTCGCCTCGGCAGCGGCGACTTCTGCGGCGCGCGCTTGCTCCTTGCGGGCAGCACGGGCAGCGGATGCCTTCGCTCGCTGTGTCTTTGATTTCTTCGCCATCTGCTTCCTTAACCGGGGGATTGTGTATCCGTCTAAACGCCAAACAAGCAGCCTGTTTTCAAGCTGCTCATCGAAGCAACCTGAACGCAAGCTGCTCATAGCAATCGAGCTGGCAGGCCAGGAGGGACTCGAACCCCCAACATGCGGTTTTGGAGACCGCCGCTCTACCAATTGGAGCTACTGGCCTATTGCTCGTGCAAACCTCTGATGCGCTATCGAGTCTCTTTGTGCACGGTATGGCACCGGCACCACTTGCAGTATTTCTTCAACTCGAGGCGATCAGGATTGTTCTGCTTGTTCTTCTTGGTCGTGTAATTACGGCGCTTGCACTCCGTACACGCCAAGGTGACCAACGTACGCATGAATTCTCCTTCTGCCTTGTCTCGAAAACGAGCTCGATCGCATACACATGAATCTCATGAGCGGGGCCCGCGCAAGCGGGCCCCGCAGAATGCCGAACCGTGTTACTTGATGATCTTCGTCACGCGACCGGAGCCGACCGTACGGCCGCCCTCACGGATAGCGAAGCGCAGGCCCTCTTCCATGGCGATCGGGTGAATGAGCTCGCCCTTGATCTCCACGTTGTCGCCCGGCATGACCATCTCGGTGCCCTCGGGAAGGTGGGCAACGCCCGTCACGTCCGTCGTGCGGAAGTAGAACTGCGGACGGTAGCCGTCGAAGAACGGCGTGTGGCGGCCGCCCTCTTCCTTCGTCAGGATGTAGACCTGGCCCTCGAACTCGGTGTGTGGGGTCACGCTACCGGGCTTGCAGAGCACCTGGCCGCGCACAATCTCTTCGCGCTTGATGCCGCGGAGCAGGCAGCCGATGTTGTCGCCGGCCTGGGCTTCGTCGAGCAACTTGCGGAACATCTCGATGCCGGTGCAGACCGTGTTCTGGGTCTCCTTGATGCCGATGATCTCCAGCGGGTCGTTCACGTGCAGCGTGCCGCGCTCCACACGGCCGGTGGCAACGGTGCCGCGGCCGGTGATGGTCATGGTGTCCTCGACGGCCATCAGGAACGGCTTGTCGATCATGCGCTCCGGCGTCGGGATGTAGGAGTCGACAGCCGCCATGAGCTCCCAAACCTTCTCCTGCCACGCTTTGTCGCCCTCGAGGGCCTTCAGAGCGGAGCCGCGGATGATCGGGGTGTCGTCGCCCGGGAACTCGTAGCTGTCGAGCAGCTCGCGAACTTCCATCTCGACGAGCTCGAGGAGCTCTTCGTCGTCGACCATGTCGCACTTGTTGAGGAAGACCACGATGTAGGGGACGCCGACCTGACGGGCGAGCAGGATGTGCTCGCGGGTCTGAGCCATCGGGCCGTCGGTGGCGGCGATAACGAGGATGGCGCCGTCCATCTGAGCCGCGCCCGTGATCATGTTCTTCACGTAGTCGGCGTGGCCGGGGCAGTCGACGTGCGCGTAGTGGCGCGTGTCCGTCTCGTACTCGATGTGGGCGATGGAGATCGTGATGCCGCGCTCACGCTCTTCGGGAGCCTTGTCGATGTTCTCGAAGGCCGTGAAGTCGGCATGCGCGGAGCCGTGGCTGCCGTCGTTCTCGGACAGCGTCTTGGAAATGGCGGCCGTCAGGGTCGTCTTGCCATGGTCGACGTGGCCGATGGTGCCGATGTTAACATGCGGCTTGGAACGCTCGAACTTATCCTTAGCCATGTGTCATCCTCCTTATAGGGATTTGCTCTCGTGAAAGAAAAACAAAAAATAGCGACGCGCCCGCACAAGCGGACGCGATGAATACAATGGTAGCGGTGACTGGATTTGAACCAGTGACGCCACGGGTATGAACCGTGTGCTCTGACCAACTGAGCTACACCGCCAGGTAAACGTGGAGCCTGCGATCGGACTTGAACCGACGACCTCTTCCTTACCAAGGAAGTGCTCTACCGACTGAGCTACACAGGCGAAAATGGTGGGCGCGCTAGGATTCGAACCTAGGTAGGCATAGCCAACGGGTTTACAGCCCGTCCCCTTTAGCCACTCGGGCACACGCCCCTGTTTCGCTGCTTCAATTCATGTGTATTTTCAAGCTGCCTGCCGCGCTTCGAAATGCTTTCCGAACACGCGAGCAGGAGAATGATACGCTACGATCTTCGGCGTGTCAACCGCTTACACGCCCCCGGGCGTCTCTCCACTATTCCTCCTTTTCTCGACCTCGCAGCCCAGAGAACCGAGCGTCTTCCGCTCACGCGCGGCTCGGCAGATCGAGAGATGCTTCAGCCAGCACGTGACCGCGAATCGCCCGGCGAAACTCGTTCAGGTAATACCCGTCCGCAAGGTCGAGCTTGCAGTCGAGCGCATACAGGGTGAGCGTGTAATCATGCGTCTTGTCGGGCGGCTGCGGGCCCACGTAGCGATGGATAAGGGCAGGATTGGTGTGGCCTCCTGCGAACGGCGAGAAATCGCTGTTCGAGCCCTGCACGCACGGAATGGCACCCGCAGCGCTCGCGTTCTCAGGAATGAGCCTCGTCTCGGGCGGGAAATTGCAGGCAATCCAGTGTATCCAGCAGAAGCCGCCGACCGGGATAGCGTCCCAATCCAAGAACGTGAGCGCGAGAGACCGTGCGCCGGCAGGCACGCCCTCGATACCAATGGGAAACGAGCGGATGGGATGGCCTTCCAGTTGGTATTCAATCGGCGCGTACTTGCCGTAACGGTCGGGCAGGAGCCCGTTCTCCAGATCAACCGATATGCGCATTGCGATCCCCTTTCCGAAAAGCCCATATGCAAAGCCGCAGAGGGCGGCGCGCACGTTCGCCAGGCTCGACCGCCGGCGGCCAGGCTCGACCGCCGACACCGCATCTCTGCGAGCGCCTTCAAGACGCGTATATATAGTATAGGCGAACCGTGGGCGCGAAACATGCCGGCATGCATCTGTTACGATCGTGCTTCGCTTATCGCCATCGCCCTTTGGGCACACGGCTCACCGACCGAAAGGAAGCCTCCATGGGCGGACCGAATCGCATCACGCACCCGCTCAAACCTATCTTCGACGAGCGTTCGCGAGCGCTCGTCTTGGGGACCATACCCTCCCCCGCCTCGCGAACGGCCGGCTTCTACTACGGGCATCCGCAGAATCGCTTTTGGAAGGTGCTCGCAGCCCTGTTCGCCGAGCCGGAGCCTCGCACGATCGAGGAGCGCACGGCGTTTCTTGTGACGCACGGCATTGCGCTCTGGGATGTTCTTGCCTCGTGCACCATCGAAGGCGCCTCAGACGCGAGCATCGCCAACCCGGTGCCCAATGATCTGTCCGTCATCATCAACGCTGCTCCCGTAAGGACCGTATTCACCACCGGCGCAAAGGCGTCGGCGCTCTACCGCAGGTTCAACGCCCCGCTGCTCGAACAGCTACCGCATATCGCTCTGCCGTCGACAAGTCCCGCGAACGCCCGCATGCGCCTGGCCGACCTTGTCGAGGCGTACCGTCCTCTACAGAACGCGCTCCGCCCGTAGGGGACGGAGCGCGTCGTGCGCAGGTCGCCCAACGCACGCAACGTCGGAAACCGAGAATGTTACACGTCGAGTTCCATATACGTGTCGAACTCCTCTTGGACCTCCTTGGAGGGCTCCTTTGTGAGCAGAGACACCACGACGATGACGACAAGCGCCACCAAAAAGCCCGGGAGCAGCTCGTACACGCCAAACCAACCGCCGAGCGGGCTCACGAAGTTGTTCCAGACGATGACCGTAGCAGCACCGGACACCATGCCGGCAATCGCACCGGGAAGCGTCGTGCGCCGCCAATAGAGCGACAGCAGCATGAGCGGTCCGAACGAAGCACCGAAGCCGGCCCAGGCATAGGACACGATGGTGAAGATGGACGAATTCTGATCGAGCGAGATGAAGATGCCGAAAAGGAGCACAGCCACCAACGTCAAGCGCGCCACGATCATGACCTGGCGATCGGTTGCGTCGCGTTTGATGAGCCCCTTGAAGATATTCGTCGCCACGGCCGAGCCGGAGATGAGAAGGTACGACGAGGACGAACTCATAGCGGCCGCGAAGATGCCCGACACGACCAATCCGCAGAAGAACGAGGGCAGCAGCATGTGGGAGAGCACGATGAACACGCTTTCGGCAGCCGACTGAGTAAGGAACTCCGTCGGGATGACCGCGCGGCCGATGAGGCCGATACACACGGCCGACGCGAGCGAAACCACGAGCCAGATCATGGCGATCATACGAGACTTCTTGATCTCATTCGAATGGCGCACGCTCATGAAGCGCACGAGCACCTGCGGCATGCCGAAGTAACCAAGGCCCCAGGCCAATCCCGACACGATGGTGATAACGCCATAGGTGCCGGCGTCGGCGAACAACGGAGCTCCGTTCTCCACGATCTGATTGCCGGCCTCGTCCAAAACGGGCGTGGCTATTTCGGTGCCCGACAGGAAGCCGGGGATGGCCTGCAAAAACGCCACGGTGTTGTCGACGCCGCCCGCCGCGGCCACCGAGCCGATGAACACGGTCGCCAGCGCGAAGAACATGAGCGTTCCCTGAATGAGGTCGGTCGTGCATACCGAAAGGTACCCGCCCATGAACGTGTACAAAAATACGATGAGCGCGCCGATAACCATCATGGTCGCGTAATCCCAGCCGAAGAGCGTGGAGAACAGTTTTCCGCAGGTGACAAAGCACGAACCGGTATAAATACTGAAGAACAAGAGGATGATGATGGCGGCAATGGTCATGAGGATATGCTTGTCATCGTGAAAGCGATTTGAGAAGAAGTCCGGCACCGTGATGGAGTTGTTCGCCTTCTCGGAGTACTTGCGCAGGCGCTTGGCCACGAATTTCCAGTTCAGGTACGTACCGATGGCCAAACCGATAGCCGTCCACATGGCATCCGATGCGCCGGTGAAGTACGCGACGCCCGGCAAGCCCATGAGCAGCCATCCCGACATGTCAGACGCTTCCGCCGAGAGCGCGGTAAGCCACGGTCCCAAGCCGCGTCCGCCGAGAAAGTACTCCTCGCTCGACGAGTTCGATCGCTTCGCGTAGATGAAGCCGATGACCACCACCACGATAAAATAGATGAGCATCGCGAAAACGACCCAGAAATCATTGGAAACCATGGGCGGTTCCTTCCCCTCTCCTCGGACATGTCGACCGCAACGGGCAGATTATACGGCAAGGCGCGCCCGAGGATCGCGACGTTTCGACAGCGTGCAGGCAAAACGGCCGATACAGGCAATTCGCTGTCGGGAAAAGGAGGTGACGCGGCGGACGGATCAGGCCACCGCGTCGTCAACACCTGTCTAGTGTTCCGCCTTCTCGGGATGGCCGTGCTCGTTCTGCCAGCGATCCCAGGTGGAGTAGCAGATGGCAGCCCGTTGCTTCTGGTCGGGATACTCATCCTTCTCGTAACGGGTAATGTGCTCCATGCATCTCGAAATGTACGTCTCTTTCTTCTCGTTCGCACGCGGGTCAGGAATGGGCATGGTAGCCTCCTTTCATCGGGTGGCCTCCATCCTACGCACACCGGTCGGAGACGGAACAGCCGAGCGTCGGTTGGTTGCAGCGGTTAGCAGAGCTGTCACGAAGCCGTGGCGCGCCCATGCGTCGCGGTCATCCGAGCGAACGCCGACCGAGTCCGCGCATAATCAGAAGCCGCTTTGGCCAAAGGCGCCGAAGGATGCGCTTCCGATGTTCCCTATCGCGGTTACGGACGACCGTTAAAACCCAAAATTTGAGTAGTTTTCATCAAGGTGAAAACGCTAAATTTTACGTTTTCAAATAATGCATCCCATTGTTAAAAAGAATCGATGTTCTTCCGCTTTGAATGGGTTTACCTTGTCTGGAAGCGGGTATCCCAAAGCCCGATCAGCCGCGAACCCGCAGTCGCTCTTTGACAAAGCGAAAGAGACAGAACATGCAGGTTCACAGTTCGCCTGCACAGTATGCAACCGCGAGATCGATGAACGTATCGACGACGAGAGGCCGCACGATGTTCGTTTTGGAGCAGATATAGAGCTGTCTGAACGCTTTGGGCGCCTCGGCTATCTGCACGAGGTTGACTTCGTTGCAGTACGAATCGAGCAGCCACGATCGGCACGCGATCGCCATGATGTCGGGGTTTCCCGCCACGATGGACGCGAGCGTTATCTCGTCGGCGTACAGATAGTCGATCGAAAGGTCGTGCCCTTCGACGAGCTTGACGAGCTCGGGGCCGATAGGTCCTTTGAGGTTATACGATATTAGATAGTGATCGCGCAGCTCTTCAAGGGAAACCTTCGAACGCGAGCTGAAGGGATGAAGGCGGTTGACCACCAGCGCAGCCTCCTGAGTCCAGCACGGATCGAACCTGATCTCGGGATCGGGTCCCATCGTTCCGGCGAAAGCGACATCCACCACACCGTTTTTGAGGTTTTTAAGCAGAGCAGGCGTAGTTGACTGCTTTACGTTGATACGGATAGCGCCATGCGTCCGCTGGCGAAATTCGTAGATGATCCGCGACCAGTCCTCATCCTGCACGGAGTAAATGGCACCGATGTTGATTTCGGTTCGATTGAATTTGCCCTGCTTCTCGCGCAGAAGGGCCACGCCGTTGTCGAGGAAGTGCAGCGACGTGGCGACGTACTCGTAGAATGCGCGCCCGTCCTTGGTCAGCTCGACCGCGCCTTTCTTTTTCTCAAATAGCGACACGCCGAGCTCTTTCTCAAGCTTACTGATGGCAAGAGAGAGTGTCGGCTGGGTGATTGACATGATGCGGGCCGTGTCGTTTCGGCTCCCCGTTTCGACGAGCGACTTGAAGTAGTAAAGATGATCGAGGTTCATAACACCCCCTTATCGTTAGGGGCATGATACCACCCCCCGTCAAGAAAACGGGGGCACGGCGGAAGAAGGAGGAAGCATGGCAGGACCCGAATTCGACTTCGACAACATCAAGACAACCGAGGACGATGGAGTGTACGTCATCACCCTGGATCGCCCGGAAGCGCGCAACGCCATCAACTCCGCGATGTGGGCGGAACTCTGCGATGCGTTCGCCTACTTCGACCGCTCCGCCGATTTGGCGGTGGCCGTGCTGACGAACACGGGAAAGGTGTTTTGCGCCGGCGCGGACCTCAAGGAATACAATGCCAAAACGCTCGCTCCGCCCGCAGGGCGCGAAACCTGGGGAACAGGAGGCATGACGCGGCGCTACTGGAGCAAGCCCATCATCATCGCTGCAAACGGCAAAGTGGTCGGAGGCGGCGCCGAGATGCTGCTTGCAAGCGACCTCGCCGTCATCAGCGATGACGCGACGATATCGTTTCCAGAGGTCAAAAATGCACTTTTTCCCGGAGGAGGAGGCGCGCCGCTCAGGATCGGCCGCTCAATCCACCTTAAGCACGCCGTAGAGCTGCTGTTGACTGGACGTCCCATCGACGCGCAAACGGCGGTGCAGTGGGGTCTTGCAAACCGCGCCGTACCGGAAGACAAGCTCATGGATACAGCCCTCGACCTGGCTCAGGCCATCATGGCGAACGGACCTTTGGCGGTGCGCATGACCAAGCGCGCCGTCTACGACTGCATGGACAAGAGCTTCATCTCTGAATCGGACGGATGGCGCATGATGGAGGAGCTGAACGAGCAGGCGAAAAACTCCGAAGATGCGCATGAGGGCACCTCGGCGTTCATGGAAAAGCGCCCACCCGCTTGGAAAGGGCGCTGACAAGTCTATGGCGCGCAGTTTTCTCGACATGAAAGACGAGCTTCAGAAAAGAGAGGGATGAGCTTATGCGAGGGCTGGAAGGAATCAAAGTGGTCGAACTCACCGGATACGTCGCCGCGCCGGCGTGCCCGCGAATACTCGGCGAGATGGGGGCGACCGTCTACAAGATCGAGCCGGCCTCGGGCGACGAGTACCGGACGAACGGCCCTGCCTTCGGAATGCAAAAAACCGACATCGACGATCCGGCGTTCGACTTTGCCTCGCTGAACAAGAACTTCCTGAGCGTCAACCTGAAAACCGAGGAGGGCATGGCGTTTCTGCACACCCTTTTGGCCGACGCCGACATCATGCTCACGAGCTTCCGCGACAAGGCGCTCAAGAAGCTCCACCTCGACTGGGAGAGCGTTCATGCACGCCACCCCCATCTCGTATGGGGGCAGGTACGCGGCTACGGCGAATACGGACCCGAAAAGGATACGAAGGGATTCGACGCGACCGCCTACGGCGCGCGCGGCGGCTACCTGGCCAGCTTGTCGCAAGCCGGCGATCAGCCTATCAATTGGCCCGCGGCGATGGGCGACTGGAACACGTCGTTGGCTATCACCGCTGGTCTTCTGGGCGCGCTCGTGCGCAAAGACCGGACGGGCGTCGGCGACAAAGTGACGGTCAACCTGTACCATTGCGCGCTCTGGTCGCTGCAGATGATGCTTGGCGGCACACAGTTCGGCGATACATGGCCCAAGTCCCGTTACGACGCCACGTGCCCGACGAACAACACCTACTGCTCCAAGGATGGGATCTGGTTTCTCATCTGCTTCGGCAGCTACGACCTGTTCTACGAGCACACGATGCGAGCCATCGGGCTCGATCGTATGGTGGGCGATAAACGCTACGATACCGCAGAGGCCATCAACGATGGGAGCGGTCGCAACGCCGAGGTGGTCAGGATCATGGAGGAGCAGTTTCTCACCCGGGACTGGGAGTATTGGGAGCCGGTGTTCAAGGAGAAGGAAATCCCTTATCAACGTCTGTTCCGGCCCGAGGACGTGCTCAAAGACGAGGAGGCCTACGCCAATGACATCCTCCGTCCTTTGGAATACGATGCATTCGGCACAAAGGTGCTGCCCACCTCCCCCATCCGCTTCGACAGCCTGGGAGACCCCGTTCTGCGCAAGAGCCGACCGATCGGCTACGATACGGCCCGCATCATGCGAGCGTACGGCTATACCGACGAGGATATCGAGCGCCTCGACGGAAGCGCCGTGATCTGCTACGACGGCCCCGAGCTACCCGCGTCGGCACTCGAGCCAAGCTTTGGTCCCCGCTCCAAAGATCGGTAGCGAGAGATGCTACGCCGATCGCGCGCATCGCCGAGAAATGGGGCTGTTAAGCAGAGGGGATGCGGCGATCTTCGCAACCGCAACACGATAAGGAGGAGTCATGTCAGCTGAGAAAATAGCCAGGCAGGGCCTCACCGCCCGCCACATCGGCGTCGTGGTCAC
>JABLTR010017380.1_pt1 | contig 14765 bp, 11 predicted proteins | sample 7160071 | NCBI WGS metagenome assembly JABLTR01 (sample SAMN14651230, study PRJNA627086) | human gut metagenome | isolation source: feces | host: Homo sapiens
GACGTGATCGGTAAGGGCGGCAAGGTCATTCAGGACATCTGCGCTACCTGCAACTGCAAGATCGACGTGCAGGAGGACGGCCATGTGTTCGTCTCTGCTGTGGATCAGGAGGACGCAAAGCGCGCCATCTTTACCATCAAGACCATTGTGGAGGACCCCGAGATCGGTGCCATCTACAAGGGCAAAGTGACCCGCCTGATGAACTTTGGTGCCTTCGTTGAGATCGCACCGGGCAAGGAAGGTCTGGTTCACATCTCCAAGCTGGACACTAAGCGTGTGGAGCGCGTGGAGGATGTGGTGGCTGTGGGCGATGCCATCGTGGTCAAGGTGACGGACATCGACCAGCAGGGCCGTATCAACCTGAGCCGCCGCGATGCCATTCTGGCGCTGGAAGCCAAGCGCGCCGAGCAGCAGGCACAGCAGCAGTAAACCCTGACTGCATAAAAGAAACCGAAAAAGAGGACCCGATGCATCTGCATCGGGTCCTCTTTGTTGTATCAGAATAAAATTATACTGTGCGGTATTTGCGATCCAGCGCCCAGCCGAATGCAAACAGCACCACACCGCTGACAGCCAGCACCGGCACGGGCCAGTTCAGCTGACCGGTCTGCGGCAGACCGCTCATTACCGGATTATCCGGGTGGCCCGGCAGAACGGGGCTGTCTGGATTACCGGGTGCTACCGGATGATCCGGAGCCACGGGATTGTCCGGATTACCGGGAGAGACCGGGTTATCCGGGTTGTCCGGCGGGGTAGGCGTATCAGGATAATCGGGCGTAGGCGGGGTAGGGGGCGTAGGCGGCGTGTCCGGCTTGGTGGGGGTGTAAGCACCCACCTTGGGGCTGGCATCCACCGCATAATTCCACTTGCCATCCTCCGCCATGGGCAGAGAGACAAGGAACGGATTGATCGGCTCATAGCCCTTGGAAGCCTCGGTCTGCACGATCAGATACAGGCCCAGCTCCAGACCACAGAAGGTCACGTTGCCGTCCGCATCAATGGTCTTTGTGGTGCCCTCGGCGCTTTGGGGCAGATACTCCTGCAGCTGGGCCGCAAGGGTGCTGTCGGTCAAATCACCCAGCGCAATGCCGCAGCCGTAGAAATCGCCGCAGTATTCGTAGCTCAGGTTGCCGTTTTGGCGCTTTACCTCGGCCACACGGTACAAAGTGAGCTTGCCGCCGCTCAGCGCCTTATCGTTGGCGCTGTCGTACAGCGTAACGCAGATGGTGCCGGTAGTGGGATTGCCGCTGCTGTCCACCAGCTTGATGTTTGCGCTGGTGGCAAGGGCAGGCAGCGCACTTGTTACCAGAAGGCACAGCACCAAAAGCAGGGCCGCAGCGTGCTTTTTGAGATCAGTGCGTTTCATGTTTTTCACCTCTTGTAGATTTGCGTTTGCGGTTGGAGAACAGCAGCCAGAGCAGCAGCACCAGCAGCAGGGGCAGTGCCATGATGGGAGCTGTGATGATCGGTTCGATCTTGATGGCATCGGCTGTTACACGGATGTGCTTGAGCTTGTCCGGCGTTTCGATGCGCCGTCCGCGCACCAGAAGGCGGTGGGAGTTGATGCCGTAGGGGGTGCAGGTCATCAGGGTGACGTAATCCTTGCCGTCCACCACCTTCAGGTTGTCGGTCTCGGTGGGCAGTACAATGGAGATCTGGTCCACCTCATAGGTCAGCACCCGGTCCAGCACCGTGATGGTGAAGGTGTCGCCCACTTCCAGCTGGTCCAGATTGGTGAACAGCTTGGCGCTGGGCAGGCCGCGGTGGGCCGAAATGACCGCGTGGGTGCTGCCGCCGCCCACCGGCAGGCTGGTGCCCTCCAAGTGGCCTGCCGCCACCTGCAGCACGCCATCGCTGGTGCCGTGGTAGATGGGCAGCTCCACGCCGATCTTTTCAATGGTGATGTAGCCCATAATGCCGGTGCCGGTCACATCCAGCGTGGCGTTGTAGCTGGTGAACCGGTCGGCATGGAACAGCGCGTCCGGGTCGGCGGCGATCTGCGCATTGAACGCATCTGCCGCCTCGAAATAGGCGCTGTAGTCGGCATCGGTCAGATTGTCCACATCCTCGGCATAGGTGGCCACAGCACGGGACTGATGCAGCTGGTTGACGTAATCGCTGAGGGTGGGGTATAACATCACGGATAGACCCACGAAAAAGACGAGGATCAGGATGATGGTGCTTTTGTTCTTTTTCATGGGCTACTCCCTAATGTTATAAGGATAGGAGCGGGGGCCTTGCGGCCCCTTTGCTCCGGGTTCTTGGGGAAAATGGAGCTTACTTGTTCTCCATGCGCTTCTTGGTGACCAGCAGAACGATGGCCGCAACCATCAGGCCGCCGCCGACCACATAGAAGATGGTAGTGCCGATGCCGCCGGTGGAGGGCAGGGTAATGCCGCCGGCTTTTATGTTGATGATTTTATTATTCAGGTTGGATTCACCGGACAGATTAACATTGTATTCGTTGTGCGTTGCAGAAATGACGATTTTTTTATCGGGACAGGGACTGTAATCGTCAGGAGTTTTGGTCTCCTTCAGGTAGTAGGTGCCAGCGTCCAGACCCTTGACATTGAACTGACCATGTTCGTCAGAGAACATCTCAACAGCGTCTTGGGCTTTATCGGTTGCGTCTTTGATGGGGTAGTAGAAGTTGTCTTTTTTGTAGAGCTTTACTTCCTGTTCCGGAGTGCAAGCTTCATCGCTGTACAGACGGAAGCCGGCGCCCGCCAACACATTATTCGGGTTATCATCATCGTGATACTTGGTGTTGTTCAGCTGGTAGGTGTACACATAGACTGGAGTGCTTTCGGGAGTTTTACCAATGGATGACTCGTCTTTGGGATTGTTGGAATAGGTAAGATAAACTTTATTTATGTTACTAGTAGAACCACCTGCAATATTGACATAGGCTTTGTCGTTCAGGTGTGCAGTGTAGGTAACCGTAATAGTAGCGCCGTCATTCAAATTAGCAACGCAGTTCTTGACATCATGAATTTTTACCACAAAAGAGTTTTGACTTTTAAGATTGGAAATATCAATGTCATACTTCGAAGAATCGTTGGTGATATCATAGGGTGTGCCATTGGATTCAATGACTACACTATCGAGTCCGTCATAAGTAATGCCCTCGGACAAGGTATCATTGAAGCAAACAGTGTACTTATCATAGTAATCGTAAGCACGGCCTTCGTCTCTGCCTGCGGGCAACTTAGCGATCAGCTGGAACTGGAACTTTTCGTTGATTGCATGGTCAGCGCTGGAACCAAAATCTCCTGTGCTGGTGCCATCCTGATTGTCGAAATTGTCATAAACTTTCTTCTCAACAGTGGGCTTTACAACCTTATGATTAATTGTAACGTTATAGCTTGTTTGGACTGCTTGGGGAACATTCACCAGGAGGAAGGAATTGTAGGCATGATAGTAATCGCCATTGCTAAAGTTGATAGTATCAACGATCAGATAATAACCTGCCTCGGGAATGGTGATGGAACTGTTGCCACCTACAATGTCGGAGTCCGGGGCTGCACCATTCGAGTAGAGATAGTGGCATACAAAACGCGCGAAAGCGATGCTGTCATCATCGGAATCATGCCATTTGCTGATAACCGCAAGAACTTTCTGAACAGTGGCAGCGTCGGTAGCGTCGGTAGCGTCGATAGACTGAAACTGAGCGCCAATGATAGGAGCATCCTTCAGTTTTTTCAGAAAATCATCAGGATTAGTGATGTGGCTGCCCCACGTAACGCCGGAAAGCGCCGGATTGTCCTTACTACTAATAACACCCTTGAAGATCTGGAAAGCGATGTAATCGTGGTTTTTGTTGAGGTCCTCCTCAGTCTCCCAAGATTCGAATGCAAACGCCGGGATCGCCATGGCGCACACCATGGCAACTGCCAGCAGTGCGGCCAGCAGCTTTTTGATTGCTTTCTTCATCATGATTTGCGAAAGTCTCCTTTCAAGTTTTTCTGATTCCTATTTTCAGGGTCTGCTTCCGGCGCAGAATCAATTTTGCCGCCGTGTCAGGAAGGATGCAGGCTTTTTAACGTGCCCTCCTTTCGCGTCTGCGCTTTTTGCAAACCCCGCACACCAGAGCGGCAAGCATCAGCGCGCCGCCGCCTGCTGTATACAGTTTGGTACCGGCCCCGCCGGTAGAGGGAAGTTCGTAGTCGGACGGATCGGCCGGACTGGTGATCACAAGGCTGTCGGTTTTTACCGACTTCTCGGCATCATCGCTGATGGGCGTATCCAGAATCCTGATGTTATTGATTACTCCGTCAACAGCCGTTTTGCCAACGTCCTTCAGCTTGACGGTGTAGCGGATAGAATAGGTGCCTGCGGCAATGGGGGAACCGGCAGAACCCAAGGTGATCTTGCGCTCACCATTATCATTTTCCCAAGTGATTCTGAGCGTTGTATTGCCGTTTTCCATGCTGAGCTGGAGCGAGTCTTCGACATATTCGGCGGTTACGCCGGTGGGCAGGGTCATGCTGTCCGCAAGCGTCAGCGGGCCGGCCTGTTCGTTCTGGACCACAAGCGTAACAGTGTAATCCAGGTAGGCATCGCTGCCATTGTAGCGCGGGTCCTTCACGCTCTGGTTAAGGTCATAGTTCTTATCGTCTTTTTGATCCTCATCGGGGGTTTCATCCGGGTTGATGGTGATATCAAGGGCGTAATCTTTGTTGACCTCGATCAGATTAAAGCCGCTGCTGGTGACCTCGCTCTGGTTCCACTGGAAATTGAAGGCAACGTTGCTGGTGACCTTGGCATCGGAAGTATCCGCGCCTGCGGCTGCCTCCTCTTTCTGCTTGATATAGTTTTGGTCGTACCGCAGCACGGCGTACCAGCAGCCGTCATTCCCCTTGAGCAGCCGGTAGCTGCCGCAGGTGTCATAATTGCCGGTATCTTCCAGTTTGCCGGAGATAAGCTCATCGTTCAGCACATCAAAGCTCTTGGGCAGCTTAACATGGACACAGTAGTCGTTTTCCTGGATCTCTTTGGCCGGGATATCTGTGACGGTAAGGCTGCTGTGCAGAAGCTCCGAAATGGTGGTGACGTTGGTATCCTCGTATTCAGTGCCATTCTTGCGCTGCACCTTCAGAGCAGTGAGGTAATCCAGTGCATCCAGACCTTTGATGGTGGTAATGGCACCTGCGTCATCTTCGACTTTAAAATCCGGCGTAGCCACGCCGTAATCGGCCTGCTGCGCATTTGCCACAGACACCAGCGTTGTTACCTGCGAAGCATTCAGCGTGACTTTAGCCACCTTGCCATCCACATCGCCGGAGATCACGGTCAGGGTGCCGAAATCTTCGTCCACATCGCTCACGATGCCAACGGTGCTGGCATCCACGGTATATTCCTCAATGTGGGGCGCAGTGTCGGTGGTGGCCGCAGCATCCATGGAGAGCAGGGCAATGTCGGCATCGGCGGAATCATCCTGCACCTGCAACGGCTGGCTTTCCGCGGCCACAGCCTTGGTCACGGTGCCATTGTAAATGACGATATCACCGGGCATTGCGGCATCAGACGGCAGATCACCGTCAAAATCCATGGCATAGCCGCTGCCGGTCTCTTCGTTGTACAGCGCGCTGCGCAGCTGGCTGTGCAAAGACAGCACGCTGGAAACCTGCGGGATAGCGCTCTGGGGGATATCGGCATATTTCAGGCAGTAGGAAAGGAACATCACGTCCCATGGGCCGTAGTCGTTGCCGTAGTCGTTGCCGTAGCGGGTGTAGTGGCGCACGGTCTCGCCGTCGGCATCGTCCAGCTGGAAGTTGCGCTCGCTCTGCTCATAGCCCAGCTGGCTCTCGGCTACGGCCAGCAGGTCGTCGGCCCAGTTGCCGCTCAGCGTGGTGCCGGTCTGCGCCAGCCATTCGTCCTCGTCCTGCGTGCCGTCCAGCGGGTCGGACAGGCAGTTCACCGTGTGGTGATGCTCCGGCAGGCCGCAGACCAGCACTTCCTCGTAGCAGGCATCGGTGTGGTGGTGCACCGGGGTCTCGATCACAGGATCGACCACCACGGGCTTTGCGGCCACCGGCTCCTCAAACAGGGCCACCGGGTCATAATCGGGGTTCACTTCTTCTACAAGCTCGCCCTCTTCCAGACCGCACACCAGCTCATAGGTGGTGGTGTAGCAGCTGTCGTCGTGGGTGTGCTCGAATTTATCGCAGATGAAGGTGACACCATCCTCATCAAAACAGCTGTCGTCGTGGGTGTGCTCTTCTTCCAGGCAGGTCAGCTCCCGCACTTCCTGGTAGCAGTCGTCGGTGTGCTCATGGGGCACAAAGATGTACTCCGGCTCTGCGGAATGGGCTGCAATGCCGGGATCATCCGCATCCACGCCGAACGCATCATCATCCATGTCGAATGTATCATCAAAAGACATGCCGTCGTCCGTCATGGTGGCATTCCAGTCCTCCGGTTCGCCTTCCTCATAGCCGCACACCAGCTGCTTTTCATAGCAGGCAGCGGTGTGCTCGTGCTCCAACTCGCCGCACAGATATTCGGCCGTTTTGGCAATGCCCACGCCGTGCAGCTGCCAGTTCACGAACAGGCTGGTGGTAAGCGCCAGCGCCAGCAGCAGCGCAGTATAGCGTCTGGCGCGCTGGTGGTTCCGACGGAACTTTTTCTGATATTCTTTCACGATATCCCGCATGATTCCTAAACCTCCTTAGTGGATCAACGAGAAGCTGGACAAGGGCCATACCCGCAAAAAAACCTTGCCTACGATCTGACTTTTTTCCACACAGCCGATCACACTGCTGCGGCTGTCAATGGAGGTGGCCCGATGGTCACCCAGTACGAAATACCGGTTTTCCGGCACCTGATAGGGAAATTTGATGTCGCATTCGCCCAGAGCCAGTTCATCTACATATGGCTCATCCAGCGTCTGGCCGTTCACAGTGACCACACCGTCCTCGTCCAGTTCGATCACATCACCGGGCAGGCCGATGATGCGCTTGAGCAGAAGCTTGTTCTGCCAGTAAAATCCGCAAAGGTCGCCGGTCTTCATGTCGCTGCCCTTGACCAGCAGAATGATGTCCCGGTCCTGCAGAGTGGGGTTCATGCTGTCGCCGGAGACCTGCAGCACCGGCAGAAACAGGGTGGCCAGCAGCACGGCAACGGCCGCGACCACCAGCAGCGTGTAGACCGTGCTGCGAAGCACCCGCATATAACGGCTGCGGTAGGCCAGACGTTCGCGCTCTGCTTCCACCTCTGCTGTGGATGGAATGGGCGTGAACCTGATCTTTTGCTCTTTCATTTGGCACGCTCCTCCGGCAGGAATTCCGTGCTGTGATAGCCGTCCAGCAGTTCGCTGGCCCGGCGGTCAAAAGCGGCCCGGCGCTGCTGGATCTCCTGCTGCGTCCGGGCAAGCATTGCCTTGCAGTCCGCTTCGGTCTGGGCGCGCTTGCGTGCGGCGGCTTCCGTTTCCGCGTCGCACTGCTGCTGGGTACGGGCCTTCAGGCTCGCAGCCTCGGTCTGTGCCTGTGCAAGGATCTGCTGGGCTTCGGCTTCCGCCTGAGCGCGCAGAGCGCTGGCAGCGGCATCGGTGTTTTTGTTTGCTGCGAGCACCGATGTAACGTATTCATCAGCCGCAGCCTGCGCCGCTTCAAACACCTTGTTCAGCTCCAGTGCAGCCTGTGCAATGGAACCTGCGTTTTCAATATGGATCTGCCGTTCCTGCAACTGGGCAGACAGGGCAGCGTTTTCTGCCCGGAGCTGGTCCTCGCTCTGCTTGAGCGCCAGAATGATCTCGACTAATTCGGTGCGGCGCATATGCCGCAGTTCACGGTCTGGCATAATGATCGATTTCTCCCGCAAAAAGTGGTCGGATTGGGCGAACGAAAACTTTCGACAAATACGAAAATTTTCGCACCACAAAACCACATTTGATATATCAGCTTTCGGCGTGAAAGCGCCAGTTTGATGAATGACCTTCCACCTTGTATGTTAGCACAGTATGCGTAACAAAAGCGTAACAAGAATGCCTTTTCCGTGCATTTTTTTGCCAAAGCCAAAGAAAAATTGTTTCTTTTGATGTAAACGATTAACACCGGACTGAAAATGCGTTAAAAACAAAAAGAACTGTCCCCACAACGGAGGCAGTTCTTGAAAAACAGATGAAAATAGAAGCCGGATCAGAAGCTCTTCAGCAGATCGCCCAGAGTCAGGAAGGACTGGTAGATCACGTTGACATTGTTGATGATGGAGCTTGCACCGGAGAAGATGCGGGCAATGGCGTTGAACACCTTACCGACATTCAGGAAGCTGTTGTAAGCGTCGCGGGCACCACCGTCCAGATAGACCATTTCCTCTTCGCTGATGGAGGCATAGTTTGCGGGCAGTTTCATAGTAGACATGGAGATTTTCCTTTCTATTGATAAAATTGATACAGTGTGTGAAAAGACTTAAATAAAGGCAGCCACGGCCAGCGTGGTGATCAGAGCACCGGCTACCGTCAGAACGCTCAGAATCGGGCCGTCATCGTATTCCTGCGCGGTCTGTTCCGGCTGAGCGGGCGTGGATGTGCTGGTGGAAGTGGTGGCATTTTTCACGGTCCAGTGTGCGTACACAGTGGTATCACCGGTAAACACCGTAGAGGTGCTGATTTTTGTGCCGCCCACCGGCTCGGTATACCAGCCGTCAAAGGTGTAGCCTTCCAGCGCAGGCTGCGCGGGCAGGGCACTGAGTTTGCCGCTCAGATTGGTGGTGACTGCCACAGTGGAGCTGCTGCCGCCCATGGCATCCAGACCAATGGTGTAGACCTGCGAATCCTTGTCTTCTGCGGCAAAGGCAGAGGGCAGTGCACAGCAGAGCAGTGCAGCGCTGAGCAGACCGAGGACCAGCATTTTCAAGATCTTTTTCATATGACTCCTCGCTTTCCTGACGAATTGGGATGTGGTGCCTGCCGGGAACGGAAACACCAGAACAGACCTCGATGTCCCCGCCATGAGGCAGTAGACGAAAAAGCCGGGAAGAGGAGGTTTATTCAATCCTATATTTACCACATATAGTGTAACAAAAGCGCAACAAAATGGGCGTATTTTGTTGTTATGATGAAAAAAATTGGTTTTTCACAAATTGCAGGCTGCAAAAGGCGGCACAGAGCCGCCGCAAAAGCGGAAAAGTGGAACCTTCCCCTTGTGGAAAAACAAAGAATATGGTATAATATCTTGCACGATGCGCCATCGCCAAGCGGTAAGGCAGGGGACTTTGACTCCCCCATCGTAGGTTCGACTCCTGCTGGCGCAACCAAAAGCCCCGTCATCCTGAAAAGGCTGACGGGGCTTTTTGCATCACTTTTCCACAAAATGCGGCTGAACGGTGCAAAGCTCAGCGGCGGCGGATCTTTCTGGTGGGCTTGCGGCGGTTCCAGTTGTTCAAAAGGACCCACGCAAAGTAGATGATGATGGAAATAATACTCAATGTTATTACAACTTTGAGATACAGACTGCCTAAGAATTCCTGAAAACGCGCCACAGTGAACAGCAGCGGGTTGCGGCTGACATCCTGCCCGGCGATCAGGTCCACCACGCCAATGGTCTCACCGGCAAGCTTCAGCTCCACGGTACCCACCACATCGCCCTGCTGGACAGGGGCACACACGGAATCCGGCAGGTGGAAATATTTCTGGGTCACGCTGCCGTCGCCGGTGGAAGGCAGCAGGGTCATCATGCTGTCGGCGGGATACAGCTGCAGGGAGCTGGTATCGGAGGAATACTTCACCGGGATCTCGGCCAGCGTAAGGTCGGTGTCCAGCGCGGCCTGAATGGAAAAGCTGTCGAACACCCAGTCCATCAGCTTCACGGTCTCGCACAGGGCCGGGCGACGGTTGGCGTAGCCGAAATCGTCGCAGGTGTCCGGGCTTTGCATCACGCAGAAAATATAGGTGGCACCATCCTTATTGGCCCATGAAACATAGCTCTGATTGCCACTGTCGCTTTTGAATGCGGTCACATCGCACATGCCGCCCTGCATGGCGCTGCGGTAGTATTTGCCGCCGCTGGATTTGCTCAGCGCGGCGTTCTGGCTGACCAGAACAGACGAAGAACGGTGCTTTTCTTTGGCGGGCATGGTAAAGCTGGGCGCACCGGAAACCTCCACAAAGGCATCAAAGCTCATCAGATAGCGCAGGATCAGGTACATATCCACGGCACAGGTCACGTTGCCGCTGTCGATGCCGCAGGCATCCGTCCATGTGCTGCCGGTGGTGCCGATGCGCTGGGACAGGGTGTTCATCTGGCTCACCCAGCCCGCGAGGTCGCCGCCGGAAAGGGCATAGGCAAGGCCCATGGCGGCTTCGTTGGCGTTGCGGGTCAGCATGGCGTACATGGCTTCGCGGTAGGTAAAGGTCTCGTTGGAGCGCATATCGGCGTTGTTGGTGTTATAAACGTAATCCGAGATGGCAAAGGGCATCTGGAAGGTGTCGTCCAGATGGTCGGCATAGTTGGTCAGCAGCAGGGCAATGGTCATGTACTTTGTCAGACCACCAGCGGATACCTGCTTTGTGCTGTCCTTATCATAGACGATGATATTGGTATCGGTGTTGACGATATAGGCACTCTGTGCCTGCACCTGATAGACCGGGGTGGGATCGAACATAGCCCCGGCGGGCAGCACAAGGCAGCTGAACAGGACAGCGAACGACAAAACCAGCGCAAAAATACGTTTCATGTGGACAATTCCTTTAAAAAGCGATAATATAAAACAACAGGCAGCACGGCACAAGCGCCGTGCACCGGGTAAGAACGAGATCACAGCGGAAGGCTGTATTCTTTATAATAACAGGTTTGGCGGGGTGTGACAAGGCTTATTGTGCCGATTTCACATCCGGTCAGGGAGGACAGGAATGGTATATCTGACAGGGGACACCCACGGCGACATCGACCGCTTCAAGCACGGCAAGCTGCGCTGGCTGGGCAAACGGGATACCGTGGTGGTACTGGGCGACTTTGGCTTTGTGTGGGATGGCAGCAAGGAGGAACAGAAAAAGCTGGATTGGCTGCGCAAGCGCCCGTATACCCTGCTGTTTCTGGACGGCAGCCACGAAAACTACGACCTTTTAAAGCAGTATCCCACCGAGGAACGCTTTGGCGGGAAGGTGCAGGCACTGGGTGGCAATGTGTACCATGTGTGCCGCGGCAGTGTGCTGGAATTGGAGAACAAAAAATACCTGTGCTTTGGCGGTGCGGAAAGCCAGGATGTGGAGGATCGGGAACCCGGCGTGAACTGGTGGAGGGAAGAAATGCCTTCGGAGGAGGAATACGCCTTTTGTGAGGAGAACCTTGCAGCGTGCGATTACAAAGTGGATTATGTGCTGACCCACGATGCGCCAAGCAGATTTTTGGATTTTACCGCCCTTGCCAGCGGCGAGACCAACCAGCTGCACAGCTTTCTGGATAAAATTTTGTTGAAGCTGACCTACGACAAGTGGTTTTTTGGCTGCTACCATAAGGATACCCAGCTTTCCACCAAAAGCCGCTGCGTGTTCTGCGATGTGATAAGCATGGGCGAACGGCACGCAAAGCGTTCCGTTCGATAACAGGGGCCGCTGCACCAGCCGTGCAGCGGCTTTTGCATTTGCTGTTGCTTGTGCGCAAAAAACCTCCGGATCAGTTCATGGCTCCGGCTTTCTCGAACATCTGCTGCACCTGCTGTTCCAGCAGTGCGTGCTCCGGCGCTTCCAGCAGCGGGTCGTCGGCCAGCATGGCAACGGCTTCCGCCTGCGCAGCGTGCAGGGTGCGGGTGTCGTTCATCAGGTCGGCGATCTGCAGGGTGGGCAGGCCGTGCTGGCGGCTGCCGAAAAAGTCGCCGGGGCCGCGGGTCTCCAGATCGTACTGCGCCACCGCAAAGCCGTCCGTGGTGCTGCACAAAAATTTCAGCCGCTTTTGTACGTTTTCGCTTTGGCTGTCGCTGACAAGAAAGCACCAGCTCTCCGCTGCACCGCGTCCCACGCGGCCGCGCAGCTGGTGCAGGGCGCTCAGGCCGTAGCGCTCTGCGTTTTCAATCACCATTACGCTGGCATTGGGCACATCCACACCCACCTCAATGACGGTGGTGGACACCAGTGCGTCCAGCCGTCCGGCTTTGAAGTCCTCCATCACGGCAGCTTTCTCCTTGGGTTTGAGCTTGCCGTGCATCAGGCCTACCCGGCGCTCCGGCAGCAGGGCTTTGGCAATGTCCTCGTAGTAGCTCTTGACGGCGTTCAGCCCGCCATCCGGTGTGTCCTCGATGGCGGGGCAGACCAGATACACCTGCCGCCCGCGCCCGATCTCCTGATCGAGAAAATGGTAGAGGTCGCGCCGCTTTTTGCCGGTGATGCAGCGGGTCTTGACCGGTGTGCGGCCCGGCGGCAGCTCGTCCAGAATGGAGATGTCCAAATCGCCGTAGATGAGCAGGCCCAGCGTGCGGGGAATGGGCGTTGCGCTCATCACCAGCAGGTGCGGATTCGCGGCCTTTTCGGCCAGCATTCCGCGCTGCCGTACCCCAAAGCGGTGCTGCTCGTCGATCACGGCAAGGCCCAGCCGGGCAAACTCTACGCCTTCGCTGAGGATGGCGTGGGTGCCCACCACAAGGTCGGCTTCGTCGTTCCGGATGGCGGCAAGGGTGGTGCGGCGTGCAGCGGCCTTCATGCCGCCGGTCAGCAGGGCCACCCGCATCCCGAAGGGGGCAAGCATCCGGTTCAGGCCTTCGGCGTGCTGGGTGGCCAGAATTTCGGTGGGAGCCAGCAGCGCGGCCTGATACCCCGCTCGGATGCAGGCCCAGATGGCGGCAGCCGCCACCAGCGTTTTGCCGCTGCCCACATCGCCCTGCAAAAGGCGGTTCATGGAAGTCTCGCCCGCCATGTCGGCCAGAATCTCGCTCACGGCCCGGCGCTGGGCTCCGGTGGGGGAAAAGGGCAGGCTGGCCCAGAACAGGGACGGGTCGGCAAGCTGCATGGGCGCACCGGTGGCAGCGGCACCCCGGTTTTTCATCCGGCCAATGCCCAGCTGCAAAACCAGAAGTTCTTCATAGATCAGCCGCCGCCGGGCTGCATAGGCCTGCTCTTCGGTGGCAGGGCAGTGGATGGCCCGCACGGCATCTGCCTTGGAGAGCAGACGGTATTTTGCCAGCATTTCCGGCGGAAGAGGGTCGGGCAGAAGCTCTGCATGGGGCAGCAGCTGCCGCACGCACTTGGCAATGGCATTGCTGGTCAGGCCCTCGGTCTGGGGGTAGACCGCTTCAAAGGGAGAAGCCTTGATCTGCTCGGCGGTGCGCACCTGCGGGTTGACCATCTGGCGGCGCAGCATCCCGCCGGTAACGATGCCTTGAAAATAGTATTCCTGCCCCAGCTGCAGCTTCTGGGCGGCATACGGATTATTGAACCATGTGATCTCCAGACTGGACACATCGTCCCCGGCAGTGATGCGCTCCATCCGCCGCCCGCCCGGCAGGATACGCCCGCCGGGTTTGGCGAACACCTCGGCCCTGACGACGCACTCCACATCGGTGGGCGCTTCGGCGATGGAATAGGGTTTGGTGAAGTCGATATATCTGCGCGGGTAGTGGCACAGCAGGTCGGCCAGCGTCACGATGCCCAGCTTCTCGAACCGCTCAGCGGTCTTGGGGCCAACGCCCTTCAGGTAGCGCACCGGCGTATCCGGGGTGAGGGTGGTATGGTTTTCGGCGGGCATGGCGTGTCAGCTCCTTTCCTGGATGCAATATAGCCATTGTAACACGGAGCGGCAGCGGATGCAAATGGCCCAAAAAGGAAAAACCGGCAGGACCTTTGCCTTTGGGCAGGAACTGTGGTACACTCGGAAGAAAAAGAGGGGAGAATATTTATGGAGATCCGTAAGGGGACCTTAAAGGACTTGGAGGCCATTGCAGCGGTGGAGGCGGCCTGCTTCCCGGCGGCAGAGGCGGCTACGGCAGAGGAGTTTGCCGGGCGGCTGCAGCAGTACGGCGATCATTTTTGGCTGCTGTGGGAGGGGGAAAGGCTGCTGGCCTTTGTGGACGGCTTTTGCACCGACTGGCCGGACCTGACCGATGAGATGTACGCCGACGCCTCCCTCCACCGGGAGAATGGTGCCTGGCAGATGATCTTTGGGGTAAACACCATCCCGGCCTGCCGCAGACAGGGGCACGCCGGGCAGCTGCTGCAGCAGGCCATTGCCGACGCCCGGGCCCAAGGCCGGAAGGGGCTGGTACTGACCTGCAAGGAGGCCCTGGTGCACTACTATGCAAAGTTCGGCTTTGTGAACGAGGGCGTTTCCGGCTCCACCCACGGGGGCGTGGTGTGGTACCAGATGCGGCTGAAGTTCTGAGGGGGACGATCTGGAATGGCCTACGCCTTGCTCCGGCCGTATTCAGCGGAAGAATAATTTTTAAGAGAGCAATGCCGGAGCGTCCGCGGAAGCTCCGGCATTGCATTTTCACTGGAGGGGGCGTAAAGGTAGACGGCATTTGCAGTGCCGCTTTCTGCGAAAGTGCGGCACTGCGGCAGACTTTTCGGCTTAACTGCAAAGTGACCGGTTTCGCTAGAGGCTCTCCCTTTGAGGAAAGACTTCCCCCGTTCCGGGGGAAGATGTCACCGCAGGTGACAAAAGGGGGAGTCTGTCACCGTAGGTGACGGAGAGGGCGAGGAGGCTGATAGGGAACAACGCAAAACAAAAAAATCCCGGAAGCTTCAGCTTCCGGGAATCTTTTGGAGGTGACGACCAGATTTGAACTGGTGGATGAGGGTTTTGCAGACCCTTGCCTTACCACTTGGCCACGTCACCATA
>JABLTR010085488.1_pt1 | contig 14747 bp, 14 predicted proteins | sample 7160071 | NCBI WGS metagenome assembly JABLTR01 (sample SAMN14651230, study PRJNA627086) | human gut metagenome | isolation source: feces | host: Homo sapiens
AAGACATTGCTTATTTCTATTCCCACGCAGTCCGCTTTATTAACTATTATTTTGCGTCCCAGCGCGTCCCTTGCACGCGCTTCGCGGGCGCCCCCTCTTATTCGCTGCCTTTTTCTTCCTACTATGCTTTGTCATTTTTAATTTTGCTATCTTTTCCTTTTCATTGTGCGATTTGTACTATATTAGACTACTCTATATAATATTTGCAGTTCCGGCGCGTATGTACTGGACTCTTATCGTTGTTCGTTTTGAATGTCAACCTTTTGGCGTTTCCTGCTGCCAAACCGAAAATTCATTCTAAACCAAAAGAAATTATTTGTCCGCTTCATCGCTAAAGCTTTTTTCGTTCCACAGGCATAGTTGGCGCTTGTTTCCACAACTAAAATTAGGAGACCAATTTTATGGCCTCCTATTTTTTAATTATGATAAACATGAAATAATTATATCCACACATTTATCTATTCCCAACTTACCACTGTCAAGCACAAGATGATAATTTGAAATATCATTCCATCTTTTATTGGTATTTGCTGTATAATAATTTGCACGGCGTTTATCATATTTTTTCAAAACAGATTCTGCTTTAGATTTCTCTATACCATATGTTTCAATCGCTCGTTTTTTACGTACTTCCCAATCTGCATGGATAAATATATTTAATACGTCATTTCTATCTCTAAGCACATGTCCTGCACAATGTCCAATTATAACTGAACTGCCTTTAAAAGCAAGTTCATTTATAATTTTTGATTCTTCAATATTAAGCGATTCCGTTTCCGGAAGATTATTTACTTTACCTGACATAACAGACGACATCATATATATTGAATAGATTAGACTATTGGATACAGTTTCTTCCATACGTTCAAAATGCTGTTTAGATATATTATTACGCATTGCTGCTATTTCCAATATTTCTTTACCATAATAAGGTATATTAAGTTTTTTAGCAACATTTTTACCTATTTCCCGTCCACCACTGGCATATTCACGTTCTATAGTTATAATATTATATTTCATACCGATTTTGCCTCCAGTCAATATTTCATTTACATATTGTAAACTCTATATTAATCTAAATGATAAGTTTTTTAATCGAAATTAATTGATGTATACAGATATCTAAAACATTTTTATGTTACAATAAAACTACCGATTATAAGAAGCTAATAGGGGCGCCTGCGTACAATCATATTTCATATGATTGTTTTATGCAAAATAATTATGGCTATTAAGATACTGTTCTTAAAACAATATCTAAGTTTATATTTTTTATTACACTCTACTTTATCAGGTATTATTTTGCATACCTGGCGCATCTTTTTAGATGCGCCGCGCAGGCGCCCCTTTTTCCTTAAACGATATTTTTGCCCTTAACGCGTTTATTTTTCTTTATATTATTTATAATGCTATAGTATAATTAAAATTTTATTATCTTGCTCATTGTTTTATGATGCGGGTTCAAATTGACTGTTATATAATTCGGCATAAAAACCATTTTTCTTAATTAACTCATTATGATTGCCGCTTTCAATAATATCGCCATCTTTCATAACTAATATTAAATCAGCATTTTTTATTGTTGAAAGCCTATGTGCTATAACAAAAGATGTACGGCCTACCATAAGTTTATCCATAGCATTCTGTATTAATATTTCTGTACGTGTATCAACAGAACTGGTAGCCTCATCAAGTATTAATAAAGGAGCATTTTCTACCATTGCTCTTGCTATAGTAATAAGCTGTTTTTGACCTGCTGATAAATTTGCATTATCGTTTAATACTGTATCATATCCATTTGGTAAAGTATTAATAAAATGATCAAGTCCAACTGCTTTACATGCCTTTACTACTTCTTCATCGGTTACCCCTTGTTTACTATATATAATATTTTCTTTTATAGTCCCTTCAAATAACCATGTATCCTGTAATACCATACAGAAAAGATCATGAACATTTTCTCTTGTTAATTCATTGATTGGTACTCCATCAATTCTAATCTGGCCGCTGTTTAATTCATAAAATCTCATTAAAAGATTTACCATAGTCGTCTTGCCAGCGCCTGTAGGCCCAACAATAGCTATTTTCTGTCCAGGCTTAGCATGCGCTGAGAAATCATGAATAATTATTTTATCAGGATTATAGCCAAATTTAACATGATCGAATTGTACATCGCCTTTAGCATCTTTTAATACTTTTGTTTTTGAACTTTCATCCTGCATTTCTTTTTCTTCTAAAAATTCAAATACTCTTTCACTTGCAGCAGCGGTTGACTGTAAACTTGTCGCAGCCTGAGCCATTTGTGATAACGGCTGAGTAAATAATCTGACATAAATCATAAAAGCTACAATTACGCCAAAAGAAATATTGCCATTCATAGTAAGCGCTGCACCTGTAACACATACTGCTACATATCCAAAATTACCTATGAAATTCATAAGCGGCATCATCATTCCAGATAAAAATTGTGATTTCCATGCGCTTTCATATAGTTTATCATTTATTTTTGAAAATTGTTCATATGCTTCTTTTTCACCATTATATACTTTTACAATATTATGACCTGAATATATTTCTTCAATATGGCCGTTTATTTTTCCTAATTCTTTTTGTTGTCTTAAAAAGTGCTTTTGTGATTTTGACATAATTGTCATCATAATAGCAAAACCTATTACAGTCGCTAAAATAGCTGCTAAAGTCATTACTACATTAGTTATAAGCATCATAATAAGAGAACCTAAAAATAATGTAATAGCAGTTACAAGCATACCTATACTTTGATTTAATGTTTGAGCGATCATATCAACGTCGTTTGTTACACGGCTTAATACATCGCCATAACTTGTTGAATCAAAATATTTAAGCGGTAATTTATTTATTTTTTGTGAAATACCAGTACGAAGCCTGTTTGCTACTTTTTGCGTTATTGTAGTCATTATAAAGCCTTGTATATAACTAAATAATACGCCTAAACCATATAACACAACGAGTAGTATAGCAATTTTGCTTACTGCCGGTAGATCAATTCCCGTCATTAAACCTTCAGTTATCAAATCAGTTATTTCACTTAATTTGTTTGGTCCTATTAATGTAAATACAGTACCGGCTATTGCAAATAAAATAGCTATAATTATAAAAGGAAGATATGGTTTACAAAATACTATAAGCTTGCCAATAGGTTTTTTGAAACTTTTAGGTTTATCTCCCGATCCTCTATTTCCTCTCATTGGGCCATGCGATCTATTCATTCTCAAGTTCCTCCTTTGACAATTGCGAATAAGCAATTTCTTTATAAACATCACAGGATTTGAGAAGTTCTTTATGCGTTCCCATACCTACAATACAGCCATTATCAAGCACTATAATTTTATCAGCATCTTTTATAGTACCGATCCTTTGAGCTACTATTAAACTTGTTGTATCAGCTGTTTCTTTTTTTAATACTGCACGCAGTTTACGGTCGGTTTTATAATCAAGTGCAGAAAATGAATCATCAAAAATATAAATTTCTGGTTTTCTGCAAACAGCTCTTGCAATAGATAATCTTTGTTTTTGGCCGCCTGATACATTAGTACCGCCCTGAGCTATTGCAGCATCATATTGTCCTTCCATTTTTTCAACAAAGTCTGTACTTTGTGCAATTTCTATAGCATTTTTTATTTCTGCTGTTGTAGGTTCCTTTTTCCCATTATCCCCATATGCTACGTTTGATTTTACTGTACCGCTGAATAATACAGCTTTTTGAGGTACAACGCCTAATTTATCATGTAAAGCCTGTTGAGTATAATCCTTTACATTGATTCCATCAACTAATACTTCACCTTCAGTTACATCATAAAATCTTGGTATTAAATTAACTAAAGTACTTTTTCCACTGCCGGTCGATCCAATAAAAGCTACTGTTTCACCTTTATGAGCTGTAAAACTAATATCTTTTAATACATAATTTGCAGCATCTGGATATTTAAAACTAACGTTTTTAAATTCAATTTCACCTTTCAACTGTGTTTTTGGATTAGAAATATTGCCGTCAATAATAGACGGTTTTGTATCAAGCACTTCATTTATACGTTTTGCTGATACTTGTGCTCTTGGCAACATAATAAATATCATTGTAAGCATAGTAAATGCTATTACAACCTGTATAGCATAGGAAGAGAATACAACCATTTCACTAAATAATGTCAATTTATCAGTCATACCAGCTGCATTTATCATATATGACCCTAACCAATATATTGCAAGGCTGAGACCATTCATAATAAGTGTCATACCAGGTGACATAATCGCCATTATACGTCCTGTGAAAAGATATGTTTTTGTGAGTTCTTTATTAGCTTTTGTAAACTTTTCTTCTTCATATTCTTCAGCATTATATGCTCTTACAACACGTATACCTGTAAGATTTTCTCTTGTAACTCTATTGACATTATCGGTTAAATATTGCAGCCTTTTGAATTTAGGCATTGCAAACAATACTATAACTAATATCATTATCATAAGTATAGCTACAGCTACAGCAGTTGTTGCTGTCCATTGCCAGTTCTTGCCTGCAATCTTTAAAATAGCCCATACTGCTAATATCGGAGCTTTAATTATAACCTGTAAACCCATTGCCACGACCATTTGTATTTGTGTAATATCATTTGTTGATCTGGTAATTAAACTTGCTGTGGAAAAACGGTTTATTTCTTCCATTGAAAAAGATTCTACTTTATCGAATATAAGTCCTCTTAATCTCCTGGAAAATGACGCAGCTATTCTAGCTGCAAAAAATCCAACAATTATTGATGATATAAGACTTCCTAATGCACATAAAAGCATAAAGCCGCCAGATTTAAATATGTCAGCCATTGTACTGCCTTCAGTTTGTACAAGCCTTGTAATTTCCGACATATAATCTGGAAGCTTTAAATCTAACCATACCTGTGCAACAATGAATATTACGCTAAATGATACAAGCGCCCATTCCTTTGATTTAAGGTATTTAAATATTTTGAGCATGTATACGATTCTCCCCTTTTCTTGCTAATTTTTTATTTTAATATGTTTTAAGCAATTATAAATCAAATAAACCAATCATAATTTTTATTCTATATTCTTTTTCATTTTATTTATTATTGCCATAAATGATTCTATTTCTTCTTTAGTAAGGCCTTTTGTAAGCTGATTTTCAATTTCTATAGCTTTTTGCTGAAAACCTTCAGTAATTTTTATTGACATTTGTGTTAATATTATCTTTTTTAACCTAGCGTCAAATGGTACGCTCTGGCGTTCTATCAAGCCGTTTTTTTCCATTAGCTGCAATATTTTTGTAGCAGTTGATCTTCTAATTTCAAACCTGGTTTCTATATCTTTTTGAAATATATCCTTTTCAATATTTTCATATAAATAACCTATAATCCAAAATTGCATGCCAGTTATTCTATCAATCCTATGTTCTTCTGTAGCGCTATTTATTCTACGTCTTATAAGATTTGATAATGTTCTTATTTGAATACCTATAGACGTTTCAATATTCATATTATTTCAGCTCCATTTGTTAGCTTACTAACATTATATTTATACAAAGTTAATATGTCAATTAAATAATAGACAAATTAACTTTAACAATTTATGAATTAATAAGTAAAAATTATTCTGTTTCTTTTTTACTTTCTAATTTAGATAACAATTGAATTATTACAAATCCAGCTAAAAACAGAGCTATGCATAATGGAATATTCCAACCCATTGGTATTCCTGGGAACACTTCTACTACTGATCCTGCAATAAAGCCTAATATTATAAGATATGTAGGCTGGGGATGATTTATCATAGCTTTTTCAAGCAATTTTGTAGTTAATATTATACCCAATATAAGTCCAATACCTAAAGGTAAAAGATATGGGAAATATAATTCTCCAATTGCCTTCATTGTTTCATCATACATTCCCATAATTAAAAGCATATATGATACACTTATTCCAGGAAGTACTAATGCAACCGCCGCTATTATGCCTGCTATTAACAGCAACACATAGCTTAACCATCCTTGTGAATTATCTGATCTAAAAATATTTTCCGGAAGGAAAGAAAATAGTAAAATTATTAAAAACCCTAAAATCGGATATACAAATACTCTCCATGATATTTTATTAATTTCAGCTTTTCTTATTATCATCGGCACTCCGCCGGCTACAGCTCCAATAAAAAAGTACATTGCTGGTAATGTAAATTTTTCAATTATACTTAATAATGGTTTGGCAAATAAAAACATGCCTATAAGCGCACCTAAAGCAAATATCCCTAAAAATATAGCGCTTTTTCTTTTATGTTTCATAAAAGAACTTACTGATGTAACCAACCTGTCATATACTCCAAGAATTATTGCCATTGATCCGCCGCTTACCCCTGGCACTAGCATAGTACCGCCAACACATAAACCTTTTAATCCACATAAAAATAAATCTGCTTTCATTTTTACTCCTTTTATCTATAAAATAAACTAATTTATTTAACTATAAAAAGGTATAGGCTGATATCATATTTCAGATGCAGACTATACCTTAAAAAACTTAAAATAATATAATCAAAAAGTACATATAAGATTATATTGTATATATGCGTCTACGTCAATATAATTTAAATTATCTAAAAAAATCTTAAAAATATATATTGATTATTTTCATATTATAATTTATTATCTCTATTTTTAAGGTTAATTATAGTCTCAATATGATGCATGTAAGGAAAACAGAATACAAAACTATTGATACAGATCCTTTCGCAGTTTTAATACTAAAATGTCAAAGTGTTCTATATCCTTATATTCTATAAAAGATATTACGCTCTCTGCTACTGCATTATCTCTGGTAATGAGTCTTATCTTTGGGACAACCATCTTTAAATCATTTAATGCATTTTTAACATTTTCTTGATCTGATAGTTCCGGAATGTTATATCTTGCGACTTTCAAGGAATATCTCGCCTCATTGGGAAAAATTACAATTTGTGCAAATACTGCCATAGCTTCATAAACTCTTTTATTCTCATCAAAAAAATATTACTATTTTTCCTGCTTTGGTATAAAAATAAATGTTGATAGAACCAATGTGATCAAAGATGAACCAAGTATGCTAATAATGATAGATATTATATAGTCAATATTTACACTTTTACACCTCCTTTTTAACTCTAAATCTCTTTTGTTCCCACACTCTATATCAATCCACTGCATAAACTGTTATATAGTCCTCAATAAACATTTATTGCGGAACTTATCTCCCTCTGCCTAAAATACCTATGTCGAGAAAAATGCCTAAAATCTAATGATTTCTACAATGTTTCTATTTGTAGAAATACTATTGTCTCGTCGTGTCATCATCAGGTTAGAAAATTCCATCTCTTTTACTTTTCCTACTCAAAAGGATGCACGTCTCCACATGTGCTGTATTAGGAAATAAATCAAACGGCATATATTTTTCTACTGTATATCCACATTCTACAAGAAGCCGACAATCTCTGGCAGCTGTAGCAGGATTACATGAGACCATAACGATTCTATCCGGTAATAAATCACATATAGACGTAATAACATCTATATCACAGCCTTTTCTTGGTGGATCAACTATTATTATATCTGGTGAAATACCTTGTTGTTTTAATTTTTTTACAGCGCCTTTACAATCATCGCAAATAAATAATGCATTATTTATATTATTAATTTTTGCATTTATTTTAGCATCTTCTATCGCCTGAGGTATTATTTCAACACCTATTATTTGTTTTACATGTCTTGCTGCAGCTAATCCTATTGTTCCAGTCCCACAATATAAATCAAATAATATATCATCTTTTGATAACTTAGCAAATTCTAATGCTTTATTATATAATTTTTCCGCCTGTTTTTTATTAACCTGATAAAAAGCCAATGGAGATATCCGAACATTTGTCCCACATATTATATCGTTTATATAACCATCTCCATATATAAAATTGCATTTATCGCCTAAAATAACATTAGTATCCTTTTTATTTATATTTATAACTATACTTTTTATCTGTGGATATAATAAAGTAATATAATCAATAAATTCCTTTTGTTTAGGTATATTTTCTCCTGTTGCAACAATACATAACATTATTTCTTCTGTTGCATCAGCTATTCTTAAATAAATATGCCTTATTAATCCTTTTTTTGTTTGTTCATTATAAACGCTAATTTTATATTGATTTATAAATTCTAATACACTGTTTACAATATTATTAAAAATATCCGGCTGCAATAAACAATCTTTGCATTCAATAATCCTATGGCTTCGTTTTGCATAAAATCCAGCGATAGCTTTGCCATCTTTATTAATGCCAACCGGATATTGCGCTTTATTTCTATATCTATCAATAAATTGACTTGCTTCGATTGGCAATATATGAGCATTAATCGAACCTATACGTTCAAATGCATCCTTTACAGTTTGTTGTTTTATACGCAATTGTTCTTTATAATTAATATGCCTAAAACAACATCCTCCACATTGATTAAATATATTGCAAGCATTATCAGTACGTGTATCTGAAGCCTGAATTAATTTATCTATAATACCAAATCCATAATTTTTGAGAACCTTTACTATTTTTACATCAATTATATCTCCTATTGCAGTATTAGGCACAAATATAACAAAATCATCAATTTTTACAACCCCATTGCCTTCATTTGTCATACCTGTAACCTGACAACGATGAATACTATTTTTTATAATCTGCATTTATTTCACCTTTATATTTTTAATTTTAAGTAATCTTTATTATAATAAAACCATATTAAACTAATATTAATCTGGATCATACATATCCAAATATCATAAATTGTAAACAAAATAATTTTATTAAATAATCGCTAAAAATACAACCGTTACGTTACCCTGAAAAAAGGGGGGCGCCTGCGTGCAACCATATAAAATATGGTTGCCAAATGCAAAATAATTTGTTATATTAAGAAATATCACTCATAAAACCACCTTATTGTATTCTTAGCCTGGCTTTTTTACTAGCTATTATTTTGCAGAAAGCGCATCTAAAAGATGCGCTGCGCAGGCGCCCCATATCAACGGAACCTCTCAGCTTCCTGTTGTTTTATTTAGGTTAATTTTTAAACATATTTTTTATGTTGTGTTCTTACATTGTTTTTCATAAACAGCTTATATGTTTATAAAATGTATTATATCTTATAAAAATCGGAGAATTATATTTTGCAAAGTAAAGTTAATCATCTATTTGAACCAATTTATAATGATAGTTCAAAAATTTTAATATTAGGTACTATGCCATCGCCAAAATCCCGTGAAAACGGTTTTTACTATATGCATCCACTCAACAGATTCTGGCCGGTTATATCCACTGTATTATGCCAACCTCTCCCAATTACAATTAATGATAAACTAAAATTTTTACATAAAAATAATATTGCTTTATGGGATGTATTAAAAAGCTGTGATATAATTGGTGCGTCAGATAATAGCATAAAAAACCCGGTCGCAAATGATATTAATATTATACTTTCTAAAGCTAATATTAAAGCTATATTTACAACCGGCATAAAAGCTTATACTTTATATAACCGGTTATGTTTACCTCATACTAATTATACCGCCATAAAATTGCCTTCAACTAGTCCTGCTAATTGTAGAATGAATATCAATGAACTTATTGAAAAATATAAAATAATAAAAGAATATTTATAAAATTATAATATGAAAGGCTCTGTTCTAGCAATATAAACAGAGCCTTTTTATATATAAATTTAAAAATATCACATAACTTCAGGTGTAGTTATATTAAACATATCAAGAATATTTTTAATAACCTGGCGCACAGCAATACATAAATTAAGCCTTGCCTGCATAAGGTGTTCATCTTCAACATTAACTCTGCATGCATTATAAAACTTATGGAAAAGGTTAGCTAAATCTATACTGTATCTTGTGATGCTTGCCGGATTATATGCTTTAGCAGAATCAATAATTTCCTGTGTATAACCTGAAATAAATCTGATAAGTTCTTTTTCTTCAGGCGCTGTCAGGAGATTTAATTCATCTTTAGTACATCCTCTTAATTGTATACCCTGCGCTTTGAGATTTTTCACAATAGAGCATATCCTTGCATATGCATATTGTACATAATATACCGGATTCTGTGAAGATTGTTCAATAGCCAAATCCAAATCAAAATCCATCTGGCTGCCAGGTTCGCGCATATTAAAGAAAAATCTTGCCGCATCTATTGGTACTTCATCAAGCAAATCAGATAATGTTATAGCTTTACCAGTACGTTTTGATACTCTTACTGTCTCGCCATTTCGCATAAGACGTACTAACTGCATCAAAACAATATCCAGTTTTGATCCATCAAGTCCAATAGCATCCATAGCGCCTTTTAAACGCGCTACATGGCCATGATGGTCAGCCCCCCATACGTTTATACATCTATCAAAACCACGTTTTAAAAATTTATTCCTATGATATGCTATATCAGCGGCAAAATATGTCGGATTACCATTTGCTCTTATAAGCACTTCATCTTTTTCGCCGCCAAATTCAGTTGCTTTATACCATAATGCGCCGTCTTTTTCATAAGTAAGGCCGCGGGATGATAATATATCAATAGCTTCTTTAAGTTCTCCGTCATTATGCAGCACGCTTTCAAAGAACCAATTATCATATTCAATTCTATATCGTGCAAGATCATCCCTTAATGCTTGTACATTTTTAGGCAGTGCATAATCAATTAAAGCCTTACGGCGTTCATTTTCATCACACTTAACATATTTGTCCCCATTTATATCAGCAAATTCTTTAGCTCTTACCTTTATATCTTCGCCATGGTAACCATCTTCTGGGAAAGGTATTTTATCTTCTCCAAGATATATTTGTAAATAACGAGCTTCTAAAGATAAACCAAATTTCTCAATTTGATTACCCGCATCATTTACATAAAATTCTTTTGATACATCATAACCGGCAGCCTTAAGCACAGCAGAAAGACAATCGCCTAAAGCGCCCCCGCGCGCATTACCTATATGCATAGGGCCTGTTGGATTGGCTGATACAAATTCTACTAATATTTTTTTATTATTTCCATAATTTGATTTACCATAATCACTACCGCAATTTAATACATCTGCAACTATATCTGAATAAAAATCCTGTTTAACAAAAAAATTAATAAAACCTGGTCCTGCAATCTCACATTTTTCTATATATGTTTCGTCTGTATGAAGATTATTAGTAATAATTTCAGCAATTTTTCTTGGAGCCATATGAAATGCTTTAGCTGATACCATAGCTACATTGGATGCATAATCACCATGAGAACGGTCAGCTGGTATTTCTATTGCAAATGCTGGTATAGGTTCTAATGGGAGGCTACCTTCGGCAACTGCGCATCCTATAGAATTAATTATTGCTTCTCTTATTCCTTCAACTGCCTTTTTTACTACTGCCGACATATATTGGCCTCCTTAATATTAATTTCTATTTCATTTTCTGATATTAAACCGGAATTTATATCCAAAGTATAACTAAAATTAAGCTTGCCTCCATCATCGTTTAAGCTGTTTGAAATTTTATTTGCAAATATACCTAACATAAACTCAGCGAATGAAGTTTTATAATGGAACAAATGCCTTTTACCTTTTTCCAAAAGCATACGGGAAGTTATCTCCCCTCTGCGCGACAAAGTTACTCTGTTATCTCCATCAACTGTTACCGTAGTAACAGTTGCGTCAGATTGATCATTTTGTTCACGATATGTAATATAATATTTACCATTTAATTTAGTAAATGAACCTAATGTGGTCAATTCAATTGAATCAACTCCATTATCAGATGAATATTTGCCTTTTATTTCTATAAGAGCATCTTTTTTCAAAATATAATTACCCCTAAAACCTTACTTTTATAATCCTAATTTTATATTTTTATAAGTTCTACTGAATTATGCGTATCCTTTCCTAAAAATATCCCTGATATCTTAGAAAAACCTTCAACAGAATCACTTACATAAAAATGACATTGGCCTGTATGCCCGCTTTCATTTAATGAATCTGCCTGTGATAATATTTCTTTTGCTTTTATCGCCGCTTCACGGCCTGTATTAATTAATTTTATCCCATCGCCCAATACACTGGTAATAACCGGTTCTAATATAGGAAAATGTGTACAACCTAATATTAAAGTATCTATACCCTCGTTAGCAAGCGGTAAAAGATATCTTTCTACCATAAGTTTTGCTATTTTATCATTTTTATCAATCCAGCCATTTTCTACAAGCGGCACAAACATAGGACATTCCATGCCATAAACTTCTATATCTAATGAAATACTCGCTATACATCTATTATACGATCTGCTTCTAATAGTTGCCGTTGTACCAATTACTCCAATTTTTCCGTTTTTTGTAGCTTTAACAGCTGCATAAGACGCGGGTTCAACAACACCAGTACTGGGTAAACCGCATTCTTTTACAATATGCGGGGCAACTGAACTAACTGTACCACAGGCTGCTATTACCATTTTAACATTCATAGATTTCAGAAAATCTATATCCTGTTTTGTATATTTTTCTATTGTTTCAAAACTCCTTGTACCATATGGTACCCGTCCAGTATCTCCAAAATATATAATATCTTCTCCCGGCAGTATATTCATAAATTCTTTTACTACCGTCAGCCCCCCAAGGCCGGAATCAAATACACCTATAGGCTGTAAATTCATCTGTTTTCCGCCCTTTCAATTGCAAGCTCTATCAATTTATTAAGCAGTTCAGAATAATTTATACCGCTTGCATTAAATAATTTCGGATACATGCTTATAGAAGTAAAACCTGGTATGGTATTTACTTCATTTAATAATATTTTATTATCATTCTTTCTTACAAAGAAATCTACTCTTGACATCCCTTCGCATCCAAGAGCACAGTATGCCTTTACAGCGGTTAAACGTATACCCTGCATTATATTTTCATTAAGCCTTGCTGGAATATATAACAAACTGTCTTCGGATGAATATTTTGCCTCATAATCATAAAACTCGTTAGCCGGAACAATCTCACCGACAACTGAAGCTATCGGTTTATCATTACCTAATACAGCGCATTCCACTTCAATGCCATCTATACCTTCTTCAACTACTATTCTGTTGTCATGTATAAGCGCATTTTTAATAATTTCATCCAATTGCTGTTTATTTTTAGCTTTACCTATACCTACAGACGACCCTGCATTTGCCGGTTTAATAAAACATGGATAGCCTAATTTTTCATCTATTTGATCTATAATTTTATCTTTATTTTCATTATAATCATATTTATTAAACCATAACCATTTTGCCTGGCTAATATTAGCACTGTCAAGCACTGTATTTGTAAAAACTTTATCCATACATACAGCTGAAGATGTTGTATTACATCCAACATACGGTAATCCTGCCAGTTCAAATAATCCCTGTATGGTACCGTCTTCACCATATTTACCATGCAAAACCGGAAAAACAACGTCTATTTTTATTGTTTCGATTTCATTCGATTTAAATATATATATTCCTTTTACCGATCTATCCGGAGAAATACAGGCTGGCAGATTATTTTTATCCTTTTCCCATGTACCATCTTTTAAATTGTTAATATCGCCTGTATAATACAACCATTTTCCTGATTTTGTTATTCCTATCATATGTATATCATATTTATCTTTATCGAGATTATTAAGCACTGATGACGCCGATACTCTTGATACTTCATGTTCACTGGAAATGCCGCCAAATATTACTGCAACTGATAATTTATTCATTTTAATTAAAGTCACTCCTATAAAGATAAAAATATGTCATATTTATATAGGATATCACGCATTATTACTTTAAGTCAATATTTATATTATAAACATAGTAATTATTTAATCCTACACCGTTGATTAACATTCGACAAAAACCGACTTGTTCTGTGTATGGTAAACTACCATATGCAAAATATATTGACAATCAACAGTTTGTTTATTAGTATTATAATAAACAAACTGTTGATTAAAGGGTGGTCTTGATATGAATAAAACTGAAGTAGAACAACTGCTTAGTACATTTTTACCACTGAAAAAGAATATTCAAACTCTAAAGCGACAGATTTATATGATTGATAATTTATTAATAATGCCGTTACAGAATTCTGGCAATGAATATGTAAAAACATGCAAATTAAACGAGAAAATGCAAAATACTATTATAGATGCTTTAAAGACTTGTGAAATTATAGAAACCTTAATAGAAACTCTTCCCAATCCATATCATCAAGCAATTTTGCGCATGAGGTATATAGAAGGTTTGGATTGGAGAACAATCAGCGAAAAGGTAAATTATTGTCAGGATTATTGTATAAGATTAAAAAACGCAGCTATTAATAAGCTTATTGAGATTAATGACCTATCACAGTATAAAAATATAAAATATAAAGTAAACTAATTTTATATTAATTTAAAACTATATAGCCAGCATCGTCAATTGCTGATTTAACTGCTTCGATAGATAATTCATTTTCATTATATTCTACTTCTATATTTTTATTTTCCAATGATACTTTAACATTATCTACCCCGGCATTTTTTAATATATTTGTTACTCTTTCAGCACATTTTCCACATTTCATTCCATCAACTTTTATAATAGTTTTCATAATAAAAACCACCTCATATCTATAAATTTATTATATATGTTATT
>JABLTR010018104.1_pt1 | contig 14735 bp, 8 predicted proteins | sample 7160071 | NCBI WGS metagenome assembly JABLTR01 (sample SAMN14651230, study PRJNA627086) | human gut metagenome | isolation source: feces | host: Homo sapiens
CCCACGCAAACTGTCCGGGCGGCCTACATCGGCGGCTGTGCCGGCACGGCCTGCACCATCTCCGACCAGCTGTACGGCGTGCCCGCCGGCGGCACCATGGCCCACTCCTGGGTCCAGATGTTCGACAGTCAGTATGAGGCCTTCAAGACCTACTGCGAGATCTACCCCCACAACGCCACGCTGCTGGTGGACACCTATAATGTGCTCAAGTCCGGCGTGCCGGACGCCATCCGGGCCTTCAACGAGGTGCTGAAGCCCCGGGGCATCACCAAGTGCGGTATCCGGCTGGACTCCGGCGACATGGCATATCTCACCCAGGAGGCCCGGAAGATGCTGGATGCCGCCGGCTGGACGGAGTGCCAGATCTCCGCCTCCAATTCCCTGGACGAGTATATCATCCAGGACCTGCTGCTGCAGGGGGCCAAAATCGATGTGTTCGGCGTGGGCGAGCGGATGATCACCGCCCGCAGCGAGCCGGTGTTCGGCGGCGTGTACAAGCTGGCCGCTGTGGAGGATGCGGCGGGGAACATCATCCCCAAGATCAAGGTCAGCGAGAATCTGGACAAGATCACCATCCCCCACTTCAAGAAGACCTACCGCATCTTTGACAATGCCACCGGCAAGGCGGAGGCGGACTATCTCACGGTCTGGGACGAGACGGTGGACGAGAGCGCTCCGCTGGAGCTGTTCGACCCCCGGGCCACCTGGAAGCGCAAGACCTATACGAACTTCACGGCAAAGCCCCTGCAGGTCCCTGTTTTCCAGGGGGGAAAGCTGGTCTACCGGCTGCCCGCCCTGCCGGAGATCCAGGCCTACTGCCGCACCCAGGTAGATACCCTGTGGGACACGGTGAAGCGGTTCGAAAACCCCCACACCTATTATGTGGACCTGAGCCAGAGACTGTTCGACATCAAGCAGGATCTGCTGCGCCAGAGCAGATGACACAGCGACTCCGCCCGCCGGGCGGAGTCGTTTTGTTCACAGAATATTGGTTGCGGAGATCTGAAAGTTTCAGTATAATAAAAAGATAAGAAGTCGAAGCTGAGAAGAGGAGGTGGTCCGACCCATGCGAAAGAGAACATTGCCCCAGCCGGAGGAGCGGACAGAGCGGCGGATCTCCGCTTTTACCAGCCTGTCTATCTGCGCACTGACGGTGGTCGCACAAATCGTCATTACGCTGACACTGACCCAGCTGCTGGCGGAAAATGTCAGCTATGTCTATTTCATCTTGGAGCTGGCCGGCGCGATCGTGGCCATTCGGGTCTATCAGCGGCAGGGGAGCCCCTCTTATAAGCTGGTTTGGATGTGCCTGCTGCTGGCGCTGCCGGTGTCCGGCATGATCCTTTTCCTGCTGTGGGGCGGGACCCATCAGGCCAAGAGCCTGAGCCTGCGAAAGGTCCCCCCGCCGGCGGAGCGGGAGAGCACCCGGATGGAGAGCGCCGCCAATGTGGCCAGGCTGAACCGCCGGTCCCCTGCCTGGGGACGGCTGGCATCCTATCTGCAATCCCGGGATTTCCTGCTGTACAGTGGCTCCCAGGCCCGCTACTTTGCGGAGGGCGCCGAATTTTTTGACGATCTGGTGCTCCATCTGCAGCGTGCGGAGATCTATATCTTTCTGGAGTACTACATTCTGGCAGAGGGACAGGTCTGGGACCGGATCTTCTCTGTCCTGCGGGAGCGGGCCGCCGCCGGCGTGGAAGTGCGCATCATCTTTGACGACTTCGGAAACCTGACCCGCCTGTCCGACGCGACGCTGCAGGCCATTCAGGACGCCGGCATCGAGGTGGAGGTGTTCAACCCCGTCCACCGGTATGTGAATCGGATCTATTTCAATTACCGGGACCACCGGAAGATCGCTGTTATCGACGGGCTGTACGCCTACACCGGCGGCATCAACATCGCCGATGAGTACGCCAACATCCTGGTCCGCTTCGGCCACTGGAAGGATACCGGCGTCCGGATCGAGGGCGCCGGCGCCTGGGGGTTCGCCTCCCAGTTCATCCAGATGTGGAAGATGATCGGCCGCTCTCTGCCCAACGAGGACGATTATTACCGTCCTCGGGTGGAGGTGGAGGGCACCGGCTGGTGCCAGCCCTTTACGGACGGGCCGCTGAACAATCCGGACAACCCCATCGAGGACACCTATCTCCAGCTGATCGCATCCGCCCAGAAGATGCTGTATATCACCACGCCCTATTACGCGGTGGAGGAGTCCATGCAGAAGGCCCTGTGCATCGCTGCGGATGCGGGAGTGGACGTGCGGCTGATGGTGCCCGCCATCCCGGACAAGAAGTATGTCTACATGGTGGCGGAGACCTATTGGGGCGAGCTGCTGGAGCACGGGGTCAAGATCTACCGCTACACCCCCGGCTTTATCCACGCCAAGAGCGTCATGGTGGACCGGGAGGTGGCTCTGATCGGCAGCACCAACATGGATTACCGGACGTTCCAGCTCCACTACGAGTGCGCCGTGCTGCTCTATCACATGCCGGCGGTGGAGGACCTGCTGGAGGACATGGACCACATCGTGGCACAGAGCGAGCCCTATACGCTGAAGGAGTGGCAAGAGCGCTCCTGGCTGCGCAGGCTGTGCGCCTCGCTGCTGCGGCTGGCGGCCATCTGGTTTTAAAGGCATGGCTCTACGGGGCCGGCCGCTGATCTTATTTTCTCAGGAGGCACTATGTCCCGTGAACTGACGCCACAGGAGACTGCGGAGCGCAGTCTCATCAAAAAATACCGGAAGGAGCTGTGGAACCCCTTTATTGCTGCCGTAAAGCGGTATGAGCTGATCGTCCCCGGGGACCGGATCGCCGTCTGCATCTCCGGCGGCAAGGACTCCATGGTGCTGGCCAAGCTGATGCAGGAGCTCCAGCGCCATACGGAGCAGCCCTTCGAACTGGTCTTTCTGGTGATGGATCCCGGCTATGCCCCGGCCAACCGGGCACTGATCGAGGAGAATGCCGCCCGGCTGGGCATCCCTATCACCGTGTTTCAGAGCGACATTTTCGACGTGGCCTATCAGGTGGAGAAGAACCCCTGCTACCTGTGCGCCCGGATGCGCCGGGGGTTCCTCTACAGCAAGGCCCGGGAGCTGGGCTGCAACAAGATCGCCCTGGGCCACCATCTCTCTGATGTGATCGAGACCACGCTGCTGGGGCTGTTCTACGGCGCTCAGCTGCAGACCATGCCCCCCAAGCTCCGCAGCAGAAATTTTCCGGGCATGGAATTGATCCGGCCGCTGTATTGTGTCCATGAGGACGCTATCATCGCCTGGAAGAACTACAACGGCCTGCGCTTTCTCCAGTGTGCCTGCCGGTTCACGGAAGAGCGGGACGGCGCAGACGACGGCGTGGGAGACAGCAAGCGCCAGGAGATGAAGCTGCTGCTGCGGCAGCTGAAGAAGACCAATCCCAATATCGAGAAAAGCATGTTCCGGGCGATCCACGGTGTCCAGCTGGACACCTTCCCTGGCTTTAAGTTCCGGGGAAGGGCCTTCTCCTTTGAGGAGGCCTATGATCTGCCCGGCTTTCCCGCCGGGGCGCAGGCGCCGGCTGCGGATACAGAGGAGGCATGACCATGAATTACTATCGCTGCGAAAACCCGGACTGCGGATTTTTGGCAGAGGAGGAGCCGGATGTCTGCCCACACTGCGGCGGCACGTTTTTCCTCTCTGTGGATGAGGAGGAGCTGACAGGTTCCGATTGGGTGCAGCTGGGCAACCGCGCCGTGGATGAGGAGCGGAACACGGATGCCCTGGCCTGCTATCAGCAGGCCGCAGCCGCAGGCGACGTGCTGGGGCTGACCAATCTCGGCTGGTGCCTGGAGGCAGGCGTCGGCGTGGAGGCGGATCCCCGGCAGGCAGTGGTGCTGTATGCCCAGGCCGCGGCCCAGGACTACATGCCTGCGCTGACGAACCTGGGCTACTGCTATGCCCACGGTGTGGGTGTGGCCCGGGATGACGACAAGGCTGTGGAGTGCTTCCGGAAGGGGGCGGAAAACGGCTTTCCCCGGGCCCAGTTCCTGCTGGGTGAGGCATATTCCCGGGGCCTGGGCGTGGAGCGCAGCGATGAGGATGCCGCCCGCTGGTATCAGTCTGCCGCATGGCTGGGCTATCCGCCGGCCCAGACGGAGCTGGGGCGCTGCTTGGAGTTTGGCACCGGCGTGCCCCAAAATATCCAGCAGGCGGTGAAGTGGTACCGGTCTGCCGCAGACAATGGGAACGCACCGGGCCAGTGCTGCCTGGGCTTTCTGTATGAGAGCGGCCAGGGGGTGGAACAGAGCTGGCAGGAGGCAGTGAGATGGTACCGCGCCGCTGCAGACCAGGACTATCCCCGTGCCCTGTGCAATCTGGCCTGGTGCTATGAGTACGGAAAAGGCGTGGAGCGGGATTACGCCCAGGCGGCCCGGCTCTATCTGCGGGCGGCGGAGCAGGAGTATCCCCGGGGGCAGCTGTGCATGGGGCTTTGCTGTGAGCGGGGGCGGGGCGTCCCGCTGGATCTGGCTGCCGCTGCGGAATGGTACCGCAAGGCGGCGGAGCAGGGGGAGGAAGACGCCCAGTGCTGCCTGGGCTATCTGTACGAGACCGGCCAGGGCGTGGAGCAGAGCTGGGAAGAGGCGGTGCGGTGGTACCGTACCGCGGCGGAGCAGGGCCTGCCCCGCGCCCAGTGCAACCTGGCCTGGTGCTATGAGTACGGCAAGGGCGTCGCACAGGACTCGGCGGAGAGCTACCGCTGGTACCGCAGGGCAGCGGAACAGGATGATCCCCGCGGCCTGTTCTCCGTGGCCCACTGCTTTGACTATGGCCGCGGTGTGGAACAGGACAGCGCTGAGGCGGTGAAGTGGTACCAGCGGGCAGTGGACGCCGGTTCCGCACCGGCCATGTGCGACCTGGGCGTCTGCTATGAGCGGGGCGAAGGTGTGGAGCAGGACCTGGGCAAGGCGGTCGGCCTGTACCGCCGGGCCGCAGAGGCAGGCAATGCCGCAGGTCAGTGCAACCTGGGTTATCTCTATGAGATCGGCCGCGGCGTGGAGCAGAGCTGGCAGGAGGCGGTGCGGTGGTACCGGGCCGCAGCGGAGCAGGGCCTGCCCCGTGCCCAGTGCAACCTGGCTTGGTGCTATGAGTACGGCAAGGGCGTGGAACAGAATTTCAAACGGGCCGTCCACTGGTATCGCCAGGCTGCGGACCAGGAGGATCCCAGAGGGATGTTCTGCATGGGCGTCTGCTGTAAGTATGGCCGCGGTGTGGAGGAAAACTGGGAAGAGGCGGTCCAGTGGTACCGCCGGGCGGTAGACGCCGGTTCTGTGGCGGCGCTGTGCAATCTGGGCGTCTGCTATGAGCGGGGAGAGGGCGTTCGGAAAGACCCGGCCGAGGCTGCCCGGCTGTACCGTCAGGCAGCAGAGCGGGAGGATGCTGCCGCCCAGTGCAACTTGGGATACCTCTATGAATCTGGCGAAGGGGTGGAGCAGAACTGGCAGGAGGCTGTCCGCTGGTATCAGGCGGCGGCGGACCAGGGCTATCCCCGTGCCCAGTGCAACCTGGGGGTCTGCTGGGAGTTCGGCCACGGCGTGGCCAGGGACCCGGTCAGGGCGGCGGCCCTGTACCGCCAGGCGGCAGAGGGCGGCGACTGCGTGGCGGCCTGCAATCTGGGCTACCTGTACGAGACGGGATCCGGTGTTGCCCAGAGCTGGGCGGACGCCGTGAAGTGGTATCAGCAGGCGGTGGAAGAGAACTATCCTCGCGCCCAGTACAACCTGGCCTGGTGCTATGAGCATGGAAAAGGCGTGCCCCGGGATCTGCGGCGGGCCAGAGAGCTGTATCAGGCTGCGGCCCAGCAGGAATACGAGGGCGCCCGGGAGGCAGCGGCCCGACTGGAAAAGTCCGGCGGCCGCGGCGGGTTCCTGCGGGGCTTCCTGGACGGTCTGCATGGACAGTAGAACTGAAGATACATAACAGGAGGGCACGGGGAACCGTGCCCTCCGAAAAAAAGCCCGAAGAAACAAAAAAAGGTATTGACAAAATGAGACTTTCCTGTATAATAATATCTGTTCGCTGCGGACAAACAAATAGCGGGTTTGTGTAAGGGTAGCACAGCAGACTCTGACTCTGTATGTGAGGGTTCGAATCCTTCACCCGCTGCCAAAGGGATCCCTGGAATCGTTACGATTCCAGGGATTTTTTCTATGCAGGACGCGGCAGGGCCCGGGAGACGCCGGAGACCGTGCAAATTTCCGGGATTCTCCGCAACAGCCTCTTGTGCTGCCAAATCGGCTACGGTATAATGGGAGGCGAGTAAAGAAGGGGCGAGCCCCGATGGATAAAGGATGTGAAGACATGGATCAGTTTCGAGCGAAGCGTGGCTACATCTGCGATATGGACGGTGTGATCTACCACGGCAACCGGCTGCTGCCGGGCGTAAAGGAGTTTGTGAACTGGCTGTATCAGGAGGGGAAGCAGTTCCTGTTCCTGACCAACAACAGCGGAAAGACGCCCCGGGAGCTGCAGGACAAGCTGGCCCGCATGGGGCTTGAGGTGGACGAGAAGCACTTCTACACCAGTGCCCTGGCCACCGCGGAGTTCATTGCCGCCCAGCAGCCCGGGGCCAAGGCCTATGTCATCGGGGAGCCGGGGCTGTACAACGCGCTTTACGACCGGGGCATCACCCTCAGTGATGTGAACCCGGACTATGTGGTCATCGGGGAATCCGCCAGCTACAACTACGACTCCATCTGCCGGGCGGTCCATCTGGTGCAGAAGGGCGCCCGCCTCATCGGCTGCAACTCCGACCTGACAGGCCCCACGGAGGACGGGCTGGTGCCCGCCTGCCGGGCGTTGGTGGCCCCGATCGAGATGGCTACCAACCAGCAGGCCTACTTTGTGGGAAAGCCGAATCCCCTGATGATGCGCACGGGTCTGCGGCTGCTGGGTGTCCACTCTCAGGAGGCCGCCATTATCGGCGACCGCATGGACACTGACATCGTGGCGGGGATCGAGACCGGCCTGGATACGCTGCTGGTCCTCTCCGGTGTTACCACCCGGGAGGAGATGACCCGCTTCCCCTACCGGCCCCGCCTGGTGCTGAACGGGGTGGGAGACATCCCGCCGGCGGAATGACGGCCCGGCAGCTGGAATCACATAAGAGAAGCGCCCGCTTTTCACCAAGTGAAAAGCGGGCGCTTTCTGTTTCTGTCATTCCACGGTCTTCAGGGACTCCACCATGTCCAGCTTCTTCAGCTTCCGGTGGGCCGCCAGGTTCACCAGCAGGGAGAAGAGCACCGTCAGCACCACGGCATAGGCATAGCTGATGAGGGACAGCTGTCGGCCGAACATGAGCATGTCGATCTCCACCGTCAAAATCAGCCACTGGTGGAGGAACTTCCCCATGACCATGCCCATGGCCACGCCGAACACCGTCAGGATCACGTTCTCCCGGTAGATGTAGGCGGACAGCTCCCCGTCGTAGAAGCCCAGGACCTTCAGCGTGGCCAGCTCCCGCATCCGCTCCGTGATGTTGATGTTGGTCAGGTTGTAAAGCACCACGAAGGCCAGGGCCGCTGCGCACACGATGATGAGGATCACGGCGTAGTCTACGCTCTCCAGGCTGGAGCCGTAGATCTCCCGGGTATCCTCCATCCGGGTCAGGGAGGTGACGCCGTCCAGGCCCACCAGCTCCCGCTCCAGGTCCTCCGCGGCGGGATCCTCCACGGGATAGTCCGCCAGCACCAGATTCTGCCGGGGCTCCGTGCCGAAGACCGTCTCATAATAGGCGTCGGTCATGTACACGTAGTGCTGGATGTAGTGCTCCGTCACGTCGGCCACCCGGACCTCCACGCGGCTGTCCCCGTCCAGAGTGATGGTATCGCCTGGCTGGACGTCCAGCAGGCTGGCCAGCTTCTCCGTCAGCACCACCCCGTCGTCGGAAAGAGTTACCGGCTCGTCGTCCGTCCGGTGCCGCAGGTGGATGAAGGAGGCCATGGACGCCTGGTCCGGAAAGACCTGCACCGTGCAGTCCACGGTGTAGGCGTCCGTCTCCGCCGTCATGGACGCACTGCAGCAGACCAGCCACCCCTCCGCCAGGGGATCTTCATCCAGGGCCTGCGTCACCTCCCGCAGCTCGCCGGGGGTCACCTTGTCCACCAGGCCGATCTGGGCGGTGTAGCCGTAGATCTCCTCGAACTGCTTGTCCATGATGTCAAAGATGGACCCCCGCAGGCCGAAGGCGGTGACGATCAGCGCCGCGCAGCCGCCGATGCCGATGACCGTCATCCAGAATCGCCGCTGGTAGCGGAAGAGATTCCGGATGGTGATCTTGTAGTTGAAGGACAGCCGCCGCCAGAGGAAGGGCAGCCGCTCCAGCAGCACCCGCTTGCCCGCAGGGGGCGCCTTGGGCCGCATCAACTGGACGGGGACGGCGGCCAGGGTGGAGAAGCAGGCCCCAAGGGCGGAGAGTGTCACCGTGCCGATGGCAGCAAGGCATGCCACAGCGGAGGTCACCGGCTCCAGCCCGTACTGGATGGGGCCCAGGGTGTAGATGATGTTCCAGGCGTTGCAGATGATCCAGGGCAGCAACGTCAGCCCCACCGCCAGGCCCAGCAGGGCCCCCACGGTGCTGGCCAGAAAGCCGTAGCCCACGTATTTGACGGCGATGATCCCCTTGGAGTATCCCAGGGCCTTCAGCCCGCCGATGGTGACCCGCTGCTCCTCCACCATGCGGGTCATGGTGGTGAGGCACACCAGCGCCGCCACCAGGAAGAAGATGAGGGGGAACACCGATGCCAGGTTGCCCATCCGGTCGGCGTCCATGGAGTAGCTGACATAGCCGGTGTTGGTGTTCCGGCCCAGGAGGTACCACTCGCATTCCTCGATGTCCTCGATATCCCGCCGGGCCTGCTCCAGCTCCTTCCGGGCGTCGGCGATCTTGTTCTCTGCCTCCGCCTTGCCGTCCTCGTACTCGGCGAGGCCGTCGGTGTACGCCGTCTCGCCGTCGTTCAGCTCCGCCCGGGCATCCGACAGCTCCGCCTGGGCATCGGCTGTTTCCTCTGCCAGGGTCTGCCTGGCGTCCTCCAGCTCCTGCAGGCCGTCGCAGTAGTCCTGCCAGCCGTCGTCCAGCTCCGCCCGGCCGTCGGCCAGCTCCTGCTCGCCGTCCTGGAGCTCCTGATAGGCATCCTCCAGCTGCCGCCGGGCATCCTCCAGTTCTGTCCAGCCGTCCGCAAGTTCCTCTTCTGTCTCGTCCAGGACGGCCTTGGCGTCATCCAGCTTCCGCTTGGCGGCCCGCAGCTGGGCCATGCCGTCATAGTACTCGTCCCAGCCGTCGTCCAGTTCCCGCCGGGAGGCCAGCAGGGTCTGGTAGGAGGTGCGGACCGCCTCCGCGCTGGCGGGAATATGATCGGCCACCGGCTCCAGCTGGGCCAGGGTCTGCCGGGCGGTCTCACGGGTCAGACCCTCCTGCGCCAGCTGGGTATCGATGGCTGAAAGAGCGCCGTTCACCTGGGCCTGCCGGGCCAGCAGACCGGGGGCCTCCGCCGTGCCGTTCAGCTGGGCAATCAGCTCGGACTCCTTCTGCCGGAGCGCCGCCAGCTCGGCCTGCTGCTTCTCCGTCAGTTCTCCCAGGGCCGTCAGTTCTGCGATCCGTTCCCGCGTACTTTGCAGGCTGTCCTGCAGGGCAGTGACCTGCGCATCCAGCTGTTCCTTCTGGGGCTCCAGTTTGTCCAGGGCATCCACTGCTGTCCGCAGAGCGCTGATCTGATTGTTCAGGGCAGTCAGCGCCGCATCCACTGCCGCGTGGGCGGGCCCGCCTCCGCTGCCCTCCGCCGCCAGGGCGGCACACAGGGCGTCCACGGAGCTGTAGCCGGAGCCGGGCAGCAGATAGGTCTGCACCAGCTGGTCGAACTGGCTCTTTCCGGCGCTGTACTGGGCCTCGCCGCTGTTCAGCTGGTCCAGGGCGCTGCTCAGCCGCCGCTGGCCTGCCCGGTACTCCGCCAGGCCGTCCTCGTACTGCTCCAGGCCGTCCTCGTACTGGGCATAGCCGTCCTCGTATTCGTCCAGGCCGTCCTCGTAGTCCCGGCGGCCATCGTAGTATTCCTGCCAGCCATCGTCCAGCTCCGCCCGGGCGTCCGTCAGCTTCTGCTCGTTGTCGTTCAGCTCCACCAGGGCGTCGTCCAGCTCCGCCTGACCGTCAGCGATCTCCTGCTCTGCCTCTGCCACCTGGTCCTGCAGCTCCCGGACGCCGTCGTGGTATTCCGCCCAGCCGTCATCCAGCTCGGCCCGGGCATCTGCCAGCTCCGCCCAGGCGTCGGAGAGCTCCTGCTCTGCCTCCGCCTGTGCGTCCGCCAGCTCCTGCTCCGCCTCCGCCAGCTTCTCGTTGGCCTCGCCGATGACCTCCTCTCCCCGGAGGCGGGCCCGCTGGTCGGCAAACGCCTCCAGGCTGTCCGTCAGGCTGTCGATCCGGTCCGTATAGGCGTCGTCATAGCAGAGAAGCGATTCCGCCCCTTCCGCCAGCAGGTAGAAGTCCGTATAGGTCTCCATGGAAAAGGCGCTCAGAGGCAGCAGCACAAAGGCGGACACCTTGCCGGTGCCGAGAGACGATGTGCCCCGGTCCGTGCCCATGTACAGCGGGGAGTCGGCGGTGCCCACGATGGTGAAGGTCTCCGTCCGCAGGGCGTCCGCATAGTCGCCGTCGCCGGTGTCCAGGGTCAGGGTATCCCCCAGCTGCAGGCCGGTCTCCTCCAGCAGCAGCGGCTCCACCAGGCACTCCCGGGCGTTTTGCGGCAGGCGGCCCTCTACCAGCCGGGGGGCGTTGATTCCGGGATCTTCTGTAAACGAGAGAACTTTTACAATATAGTCGTTGTCCGTCAGGTGGACCACGGCGTCCACGGTATAGGCCCGCTCCACCGCCGCCACACCGGGCTGCTGCGCCAGGGCCTCCGCGTCCTTGTCCGTCAGACCCAGGGTGGAGAGGACATGGAGGTCCATCAGGTTCTGCTGGTCAAAATACAGATCCGCCGACTTCTTCATGTCCGGGGCCGTGGCCCGGAGCCCCGCCAGGAAGCACACTGCCAGGGCGGAGAGGACCAGCAGGGAGAGAAAGCGGCTGAAGGTGTTTCGGATCTCCCGCAGAGCGTCCGTGATGATGCGGTTGTGCCGCAGCTTCATACAAATTCCTCCGGAGAATTAGGAATTAGGAGTTAGGAATTAGGAATTTTTGTGTCCGGCGGAGCCGGACGAACTGGAAATCGCCGCCGCGGGCGGCTCATCAATTCCTCATTCCTAATTGCAATCACTTACCACTCAATCTCCTCCACCGGCGTGGGGGAGGGATTGCGGTCGATGCGGTCCACCCGGCCGTTTTTCACGTGGATGACCTTGTCCGCCATGGGGGCGATGGCGGTGTTGTGGGTGATGACGATGACGGTCATGCCCTGCTGCCGGCAGGTGTCCTGCAGCAGCTTCAGGATGGATTTTCCGGTGACGTAGTCCAGCGCGCCGGTGGGCTCATCGCACAGCAGCAGCTTGGGATTCTTGGCCAGGGCCCGCGCGATGGCCACCCGCTGCTGCTCGCCGCCGGAGAGCTGGGCCGGGAAGTTGTTCAGCCGGTCTCCCAGACCCACGTGGCGCAGTACATCTCCCGCGTCCAGAGGGTCCTTGCAGATCTGGGCGGCCAGCTCCACGTTCTCCAGGGCCGTCAGATTCTGCACCAGGTTGTAGAACTGGAACACAAAGCCGATGTCGTAGCGGCGGTAGGTGGTCAGCTGACGGCTGCTGTAGCTGCTGACCAGGCTGCCGTCCACGGTGATGGTGCCCTCGTCGCAGGCGTCCATGCCCCCCAGAATGTTCAGCACCGTGGTCTTGCCGGCGCCGGAGGGCCCCACGGTGATGACGAACTCCCCCTTGTCGATGTCGAAGGAGATGTGGTCGGCGGCGGTGATCGTCACCTCGCCCATCTGATAGCGCTTGACCACTTGGTCCAGGGAAATGTATGCCATAGGTGCGCCTCCTGCCTGTCATTTCCGATAAAAAACAGATGTTGATTATCACGCATATGTCTATTATAATAGAGACATCCCAAGATGCAATCGGCAAATCAGGACAGATTTGTGCAAAAACGGACACAGGCGGGCGGATGTGTTGAGGATCGCCTCAAGACGCCATAAAAAATCCAGGGGGAGGGATCCCGATGGAGCGCAGGGATCAGGACCGGCGGGTGCGCAGGACCCGGAAACAGCTGCAGACGGCACTGGCGGCACTGATGCGGGAGAAGGATCTGAAGGATATCACCGTCCGGGAGCTGACGGAACTGGCGGACGTGAACCGCGGGACCTTCTACGCCCACTACAAGGACCTTTACGATATGCGGAATCAGGTGGAGCAGGAGCTGTTCCGGCAGCTGACGGAGGTGCTGTCCGCCTACGATGCAGAGAGCATCCGGGGGGACCTGAAGCCGGTCCTGACGGCTGTATTCGCCTTTGTGCAGGACAACCGGGAGCTGTTTGCCACCATTCTGGGCCGCGGGGGAGAGGAGCTGTTCTTCAGCCGCCTGCAGAAATTGATCTATGAGATGTACCTGGGAGAGTGGAATGGCTTCTATGATCTCGGCAGCGCAGCCGGGACCAATTATTATCTGGAGTTTGTGGTGTGCGGTGTGGTGGGCCTGGTCCGTGCCTGGGTGCGGAACGGCATGGCAGAGAAGGCGCAGACCATGGCCGCCCTGGCAGAGCAGATGATCGTCAGCGGACTGCCGCACAGGGATACGGAGAAGTGAAAAGTACGTTTCCTTTTCCGGCTCAAGCCGCTGACCCGCTGAAAGTACAGGCACCCCGCAGCCCAAAGGGCTGCGGGGTGCCTGCATGAGTCCCGCTCAGCTGTCCGGCTGAGCGGCCAGATAATCCACGAACTGCCGGGCTGCCCGGCCGGAGAAGCCGCCGCGGCGGACCTCCCAGGCGTTGGCGCGGGACAGCAGCTTTTTGCTGTCCATGGTGATCCCGGCCCTGCGGGCCAGGGTCAGAACGATCTCTTGGTATTCTTTGGGCGTGGGGGCGCCGAAATTGATGGAAACGCCGAACCGGGCCGCGAGAGAGAGCTTTTCCTCCACGGTGTCGGAACGGTGGATGTCTCCGTGGTGCTCCATATCCGTGCGGTCGTTCCAGGTCTCCCGGATCAGGTGCCGGCGGTTGGAGGTGGCGTAGATCAGCACATTGTCCGGCCGGGTCTCCACGCCGCCCTCGATGACCGCTTTGAGGAACTTGTACTCTACCTCATTTTCTTCAAAGGACAGGTCGTCGATGAAAATGATGAAGCGGTAGTTCCGGTTTTTTACCCGGGCCAGGATGGCGGAGAGATCCCCGAACTGGTGCTTGTAGATCTCGATCATTCGAAGCCCCCGGTCAAAGTACTCATTGATGAGGGCCTTGACAGAGGTGGACTTGCCGGTGCCGGCATCGCCGTAGAGCAGCACGTTGTTGGCGGCCCGGCCCTCCAGGAACGCCTCGGTGTTCCGGCGCAGCTCCTGCTTCTGCTTTTCGTACCCCAGAAGATCCTCCAGCATCACATGATCGACATTGCTGATGGGCAGGAAGTCCACCGGCCTGCCCGTCTGCCGGTCGATGCGGAAGGCCCGATTCATGGCAAAGACGCCGTAGCCATACTGGCGGTAATAGTCTGTGGTCAGGCGGAACATCTCGTCCCCGTCCGCGGCGTCGGCCAGCTTCCGGCGGAGAGACTGCACCTGCTGGCTCACGTCCCGGTTGTACATCCGTTCCCGCTTGGGGATGGCCCGGTAGCTGCAGATGGTGGAGAAGCAGTCGATGCCAAGGGCCTGCTCCACCGGGCCGAAGTCATAGTGGAACAGCCGGTGGAACACGGCAAAGTCGCCCCTTGCAAAGTGGTTGACGCTGCCCTCCTGGACGCCGGTCCGCTCACAGGTACGGGTGAAGGAGTTCTCATTGGTCATCAGCAGCCAGGTGAGATAGCACTGCCACAGATCACAGTCAAAGCCGCAGTCAGTACCCAGGTCCAGCAGACGCTTGACCTGGGCATGGATGCGCCCCACCAGCCGGTCCCGGTCATAGCCGCCCCGGTCCAGCTCCCGGAAGATCTCCGCCAGGCATGTCAGAATGGCGTCCTCGCCCAGATCGCTGTACAGCACCAGCTGTGAAAGTTCCCGATACATTTGAACCATCCTCTCCAGCCGTCCCGGGCCGCAGGCCCGGGGCGGCTTTGTTGTCGCTTATTCCAGCACGGCACCCCGGTCGGCGGAGGACACCATTTTGGCGTACCGGGCCAGGTAGCCGGTCTTGATTCTGGGCTCCGGGCAGACCCACTTGGCCTTCCGGGCGGCCAGCTCCTCGTCGGACACTTTCAGGGTGATGGAGTGGTTGGGGATGTCGATGGCGATCCGATCGCCCTCCTCCACCAGGCCGATGGGGCCGCCGGAGGCCGCCTCGGGGGACACATGGCCGATGGAGGCCCCCCGGGTGGCGCCGGAGAAGCGGCCGTCGGTGATGAGGGCCACGTCCTTGTCCAGCCCCATGCCCGCAATGGCGGAGGTGGGGTTGAGCATCTCCCGCATGCCGGGGCCGCCCTTGGGTCCCTCATAGCGGATGACCACCACGTCGCCCGCCACAATCTTGCCGGCGTAGATGGCCTGGATGGCGTCGTCCTCACAGTCGAACACCCGGGCGGGGCCCTCGTGGACCATCATCTCGGGGGCCACGGCGGACTGCTTCACCACGCAGCCGTCGGG
>JABLTR010082686.1_pt1 | contig 14700 bp, 14 predicted proteins | sample 7160071 | NCBI WGS metagenome assembly JABLTR01 (sample SAMN14651230, study PRJNA627086) | human gut metagenome | isolation source: feces | host: Homo sapiens
AAAAGGAGGTTCCCTATGTCGATACAGAGCATAATATGGGTCATAGCTTTGATTTTGATATTTGCCAATATGATCCTTGCCGGTCTGACGGTATTTTTTGAGCATAGAAATCCAGCCAGCACCTGGGCATGGCTTATGGTCATACTTTTTGTACCGATAATCGGATTCTTCTGTTATCTGATATTTGGACGTGAAGCCAAGAAGGAAGAAATGTTCAGGAGCAAGGCCGAGAATGACTTTGAGACCTATTACGGCTACATGTGCGAGATGGACAAATACAGCATGATGATAAGCGCCCAGAGAAAGGCCATCGAGAGCAGGATAGACATCATCAACAGCAAACATCTGGACGACCTGGCATATCTTCATATTAATTCCGGAAGCTGCATAACATATTCCAATACGGTAAAATCATATTTTGACGGGGAAAGCAAGTTCCACGACCTCATAGAGGACATAAGAGGGGCAAAGGATTTTATCCATATGGAGTACTATATATTAAGGGCAGATGACCTGGGAAGAAGGATAGTGGCTGAACTGGCAAAAAAGGCCGAAGAAGGAGTGGAAGTAAGGCTGCTCTATGACGGCATGGGAAACAGGATGCTTGGAAGATGGTTTTTCAAAAAGCTCACTTCCGCAGGGGGAAAGGTAGCGAAGTTCCTCCCTCCCCTCATAACAAGGCTCAACTACCGTGACCATAGGAAAATATCTGTTATCGACGGAAAGATAGGATACATCGGAGGGCTCAACATCGGTGATGAATACCTGGGAAAGGTAAAAAGATACGGCGACTGGCGTGACACCCACATAAGGATAGAGGGAGATGCCGTTGACCAGCTCCAGCTTAGGTTCACCATGGACTGGAACTTCGTATGCAATAATGAGATAGAGCTTTCGGACAAATATTTCCCGGAAAACAAAAACAATAAGGGAAATGTAAAGATGCAGATAGTATCCAGCGGCCCCGACACCATCCAGCAGAACATAAGAAACGGCTACTTCAAGATGATGAACGAAGCTGAAAAGAACATATATGTTACCACTCCCTATTTCGTGCCCGATGACGGCATATTTTCAGCCCTTAAGGTGGCTGCGCTCTCGGGCATAGACGTAAGGATAATAATACCGGCCAATCCAGACCATCCCTTTGTATACTGGGCCAGCATGTCCTATCTGGGAGAACTTCTGAGGGCAGGAGTAAAATGCTATCAGTATAATAAAGGTTTTGTCCACAGCAAGACCGTATATGTAGATGGATTCGTGACATCGGTGGGAACGGCCAATATGGACATAAGAAGTTTTGACCTGAATTTTGAGACTAACGCATTTATATATGACAAAGAAGTGACAGCACAGCATGAGGCGCAGTTTATGGAGGACATCAAAAACTCCACAGAGATAACCCTTGACTGGTATGATAAAAGATCTGGCTGGTTCAGGGTAAAGGAAGCCATATCCAGGCTCATATCGCCCATGCTCTGATGAGACGGAGGGAAATACAGATGGAAAGACCATATATATGGAAAGTTAAGGTAAGTTCTTTTGATACGGATATGAATGCGGCCTTAAGCCCGCAGAACATGGTAAAGTACCTTATGGAAACGGCCATAGAGCATACGGAAGACGCCGGATATCCGGTGGAGAGGCTTTTGGAGATGCGCAGGGGCTGGGTAGTTCTCAACTGGGTGATAAAGGTAAAAAAATATCCTGAATTCAGGGACAGACTTGAGATAAGTACATGGGCAAAATATGGCAGCACCCTTCAGGCCACCAGATATTTCAGGGTGGAATGCAGCGGAGAGGAGATAGCCAGTGCCGCCTCCAGATGGGCATTCCTTGACCTGGATAAAAGACATCCCGTAAGATTTTCCGAGGAAATGGAGGATGCCTACTGCTGTGACCTTCCTGCGCCCTTTGACGCGGGAAGATATGTGCTCCCGGCGGAGAAGGAGGAATTTCTGGCATCTGAGAAGACCATCACCGTAAGAAGGAGCGAGACCGACACCAACGGACATACAAATAATACCAAATATGTGGAATGGGCCGTTGATGAGGTGCCCGATGATATATATTCCGGCTATATGCCCGCGGAGATAAGGGTGCTCTATAGAAAAGAGTGCCGTGCTGGAGACAGGGTTGACGTAAAGACATATATAAGATATACTTCTGAAGATGAAGCGGAAATAATAACGACTATCGCTGATATAAATGGAGCGGTTTTGTGTAAGACAGCCGTTCTGTGGCATAGAAAATAAGACAGGAGGTATTTAATGAGTTGCTGCGCACTTGAAAAGAAAGCCCTGCTCACAGGTTTCAGGGATTTCGAGCTTAAGGATAAAAAACTGATAGAGAGTTATACAAAGACATGGAATCTGGATTGTTCTGATCTTTCATTTGCGAACCTGTTCATATGGGGAGCGGATGGTAAGATGCAGTTCACCATATCCGATGATGTATTATATATAAAACTTAATTTTAAGAGTTTTCCTGAATTTTTCTGGCCTCCCATACCTAAAAAGGGATCAGAATATAATTATAAGGAACTCATATGCAGAGCCTTTGACTATTTGGAGAACGAGGGAAAGGAACCCATCATAAGGAATATATGGGAGCCATTCAAGGAAATGTTTGAAAAGGCGTGTCCTTCCCTTGATATAGAGCCTGCCGAAATATCATGGGACTATGTATATTCCAGGGAAAAACTTGCCACCCTTAAGGGAAAGAAACTCCACGGCAAGAGGAACCATATAAACAAATTCATGCAGGAGCATCCTGATTTTGAATATAAGAGACTGGACCCTTCCATGTATGATGAATGTATAGAGGTATATGACGAGTGGAAGGAAGGCAAGGGCCTTTCTGAGACAGAGTTTGCCAATGAGAGGAGATCAGTGGTGCTTGCCATAAGGAATATGGAAGCGCTTGGCCTTACGGGCGGAGTAATAAAACTTGACGGAAGGATAAAGGCCTTCACCATAGGCGAGAGATTAAGGGATGACATGCAGCTTATCCATATCGAAAAGGCCGATGGTGACATAAACGGACTTTTCACCATGATAAACCAGCAGTATGTCCTCAATGAATGTAAAGATGTGGAATACATCAACAGGGAAGAGGATATGGGCATCGAAGGCATGAGAAAGGCAAAGAGAAGCTATTATCCTGACTATATGGTGAAAAAGTATTTTGCCGCCAAGGGAAGACTCACAAAAGAGGAGCTTTCACTGGAGTAAAAAATAAATAAAAAATTTCCTGCTGTGCCATTTATGGCACAGTATTTTTTTATACAGCCTGTTAAAAATAATAAAGCAGTTCAGTTTTGAGGAGGTTATGAAAATGGGATTCAAATATATACTGGCTGTTTTTATTATGACGGCATTTTTCGTAACTGGCTGTTCATCAGGAGCAGACAATTCCGGAAAATATTTTGATGAAAACGGAGAGGTCATAGACAAGACCGAGTTTGACCCCACCTATGGATATGGTCTTGAGTCAGACGGAAAAATACTGAAGAACGATGCCGAAAATATGGCAAAGGACGCAGGAGATGCTGTAAGAGATATGGGAAACAGCATAAAGGATACCGTTGACGATATGACAGACGGCAGTGGAAGGAACACAGTCGAAGGTACAAATCCCGCATCAGACGGATATACAAGTACTGAGATGACTGGGGTAAATGGAGCCGGAGACTACAGGAATACAACGGGCATGGCTGGCACAGCAAATACAGCCAGGGATTATTAAGAGAGCCAGATGGCGGCAAAACCGCAGGTGAACCCTTAAAGTCCCTAAATTAAAATGGTCCCGGCTGGGATATGTTATCTCTGGCCGGGACCTGCCTTTATTCCTGCCTTTATTTTTGAAAAGGATAAGGTTTATCTTGAAAAAAATACGGGTATATGAGAAAATAGACAATATTGACCGGAAACACAGGAAAGCATAAAAGCTCAGAGATGAAAAATGAGGAATGACTATGATAAGGATCAGCGGTATTAAGCTTGGCATAGAGGACAGGGACATAAAAAGGGCTGTCATATCCGAGCTCAGGATAAAGGATACGGCTATAAAGGATCTCGTAATAAGAAAAAAGTCACTGGACGCCAGGAAAAAGGACGATATACACTACATATACACGGTGGACGTGGTTATAGAGGGCGGAGACGGTATCATAAAGCACCTTAAAAAAAGAAAGGGCGGACCGGATATAACGATCTCACCCTATAAGAAATATACACTGCCTGAGAGAGAACTGAAAGAAGGCCCACGTCCCGTTGTGGCGGGCTTTGGACCGGCTGGAATGTTCGCGGCTTTGGTACTGGCTAAAAAGGGTCTCTGTCCCATAGTCATAGAGAGGGGCAGAGATGTGGACCGCCGCACCGCCGATGTGGAGGAGTTCTGGAGAGGCGGGAATTTCGACCCAGAAAGCAATGTGCAGTTTGGAGAAGGCGGAGCAGGTACATTTTCCGATGGAAAACTTACCACCAGGATAAAGGACCCAAGGAGCGCCTTTGTCACCGATGAGTTCATAAGGGCCGGAGCCCCTGAGGAAATAGGCTATGAGGCCAAGCCCCACATAGGAACGGACAGGCTCAAGGGAGTAGTTAAAAACATAAGGAAAGAAATAATATCCCTTGGAGGAGAGGTAAGATTTGAATGCCGCCTCAAGGCCATAAGGACCGAAAATGGAAAGATCACGGGAGTACTTACCGATAAGGGGCTTATGGAAACAGACTGCCTTGTCCTTGCCATAGGCCACAGTGCCAGGGATACATTTTATGAACTGGCCGATGAAGGAGTGGCCATGGAGAAGAAACCCTTTGCCGTCGGTGTAAGGATAGAACACAGGCAGCAGGACATAAATAAAGCCCAGTATGGAGATGCTGCTGATAAACTCCCTCCTGCCGATTATATGCTGACCCATACCACAAAGGCTGGCAGGGGAGTATATACCTTCTGTATGTGTCCCGGAGGATATGTGGTGGCAGCGGCTTCTGAGGAAGGAAGGCTGGTCGTAAACGGTATGAGCGAGTACGCCAGGGATTCGGAAAATGCCAATAGTGCCCTGCTTGTACAGGTGGGACCGGAGGATTTTCCCACGGATGACGTGCTGGCCGGGGTGGAATTTCAAAGAAGGATAGAGGAAAAGGCCTTTAAGGCCGGAGGCGGAGACTATTCCGCACCCATACAGAGGCTTGGTGACTTTATGGAAGGCAGAAAGTCAGAGAAGGAAGGCAGTGTGCACCATAGTTATTTGCCAAAAGCCAGGTTTGCTGACCTGAATGAGGTCCTGCCGGGGTTCGTATGTGATGCCATAAAGGAGGCTGTGCCCTATCTTGGGAAGAAACTCAAGGGCTTTGACTCACCTGATGCCATAATGACCGGAGCGGAGACAAGGAGTTCTTCGCCGGTGAGGATACTCAGGGGCCAGGACGGCCAGAGCATAAATCTGGAGGGGCTTTACCCCGCCGGAGAGGGAGCCGGATATGCCGGCGGCATAGTATCTGCGGCCGTTGACGGAGTGAGACAGGCGGAAAACATAATAAAATACAGACTAAAATGATAAGCGGGGAGGCGCTGATATGATAAAGGATATTAAAACATTTATAGGCGGAATGTGTGAGACCAACAGTTATATAATATGGGATGAAAACGGTGCATGTGTCATCGTTGACCCCGAAGGAAGGGCCGAGAGCTATATAAGGTTCATAAAGGAAAACGGACTTAAGCCCGAGGCAATACTCCTTACCCATGCCCACTTTGACCATATAGGAGCCATGGAGCCCCTCAAGAAGGAATACGGCATAAAGGTATATGCCGGAGAAAAGGAAAAACAGGTGCTCAATGACCCTTCCATAAACCTTACGGGAATGATAGGAGCCCAGAAGAGCTATGACGCCGATGTATACCTTAAAGACGGCGAGGAATTCACCATCGGGACCATGACATTCAAGACCATATTTACTCCCGGACATACATGCGGAAGCGTATGTTATCTGGTGGATGATGTTATGGTGGCAGGAGATACTCTCTTTATGGGAAGCTGCGGCAGGACCGACTTCCCCACAGGCGACTGGGGAAAGATGAATGAATCCCTCCAGCTGCTCAAAAACCTTAAAGGTGACTACAGAGTGCTTTCAGGCCACGGTCCTGAAACGACCCTGGAGAGGGAAAGAAAAACAAACATGTTCATGAGATGATAAAAAGCCTGGGAAACCGAATTTCCCAGGCTTTTGTGTTTTTATATTTTAGGTTTTTATATTCTGAGCCAGGCAGGGGAGTTATACCGTTTTATATGCCTTATTTTTGCTTACGGATAATCCCTGGTTTTGTAGGCTCTGTTTATTTTTGTGGCTTTTCTCATTCCTTTTGTTTTATGAATACCAGTTCATTTTCCTTTGACAGGCTGCTGTCATAGGAAAATCCCAGCTGGTCAAAATCCTTCAGCCCCTCGGGAGATGTTATATCGTTTTCGGCCATGAAGCGCACCATGGAGCCACGGGCCATTTTGCACATGGTAGCCTTTTCCCTGACCTTTGTGCCGTTCATCTCACCAAAAACACAGTTTATGACCTGGCCTTTGGTGCAGAAGGGCAAAACTGCCCGGCTGTATTCCTTGGAGGCAAGATTTATGATGGTCTCTCCATTGGGGCAGAGGGCGTCATATATATCCCTTCCCCAGAAATCATAGAGGGTCTTTATATCCCCCACGGGCTTTGACTGCATTTCCAGCCTGTAGGGAGCCACACCGTCAAAGGCCCTTAAAAGACCGTAAAGACCGGATATTATATAAAGATGTTCCCCGATATATTTGAGCCCGGAGTCGGAAAATACCGCGGGAGCCATGTATTTATACTGTATGCCGTCATAGGCGAATACCGCCGGTGTGAGGGGGTCTGGCCTGAATCCTCTTTCGAGCCTTTCCATATTCAGTTTGACCGTATCATCGGCACAGTTCAAAAGTTTTTTCAGTTCCCCAAAGTCCATGGCGGACATTATGTCATGGAGTTTTTTGGCTTTATCCGTAAATACCGGCTCCGTGGGAGTTATGCCGCTGTCATGGTCTGAGACCATCTTTTTTGCCGGGGATATTATTATTTTCATGGGGCTCTCCTTTCCAGCAGATAGATCCTTTAAATAAATAACCCCGGTGGGCCGTGGTTTTGAGGCGGTGCCGGGGATAAAGAGCTGTTTATGTTTTACTTGGCTATATTTTATATGTATCAGTCGATATTTATCTCGATGGAGAACTTGTTTTTATCTCCCCTGTATTTGAGCAGCTCATATACAACGGGAGTGTTGGTCTCCTGGGAGAAACAGATATTCGTACAGAGGTTTATGGGGCTTCCCTTTTTGATATTGAGGAATTTAGCCTCAGCCTCCGTGGCGCCGACTGCTTCTATGGTCTTGAGTATTCTCTTTATTTTAGCGGATCTGTTTTTAGCAAGTATATGGTATACGGATGTGGAGTTGAATGTTTCTTCCTTTTCCCTCAGCAGGAAATCGCAGAGGGGATATTTGAAATAGCTTTCTACATATCCCATGGCCAGACCGTCGGCATATCTGTGTCTGAGCAGATATATGACCTTATCGCCTTCCTCTATTTCCAGGGCTCTGGCCTGTTCAGCGTTAGCCTTTACCAGAGTAAGTTCTATGGCCTGGGTGGAGGGGGTCATGGACATGTTGAATATCTCCATGTTATAGCCGTCGTACATATTTATAAGGTCAGTCTTTACCTTAGGCTGAGATACGAATGTACCTTTGCTCTTTACTCTGTAAAGATAGCCTTCGTTAACGAGTTCGCTTATGGCCTGTCTTATGGTGGTGCGGCTTATGCCGTATATATCACAGAATGTCTTTTCCGTAGGAATGGCGTCCCCGGCCTTAACATTCTCGCTGTTAATCTCATCAAGGATTATCTGTTTGACCTGATAATACAGAGGTATAGGTATGTCTTTATTTATAGTATGCTTTAGAAACTCCATATAACATATGCTCCTTTATGACTTATTGTAATCACATAATACATTGTCATATTATAAAACACTTTTGCGAAAAAAGCTACTGTTTTACCTAACTTTCCGCAAAATAGGACATATGACGTCTTTTGTTCATATCTTCTCCATGGATACTCATTAATTTCATAATTTTGTCATTACATACTCTTGACATTATAACTTTTATGACGCACAATGAATTATGTATAGAAATGGGCGAAAAAAACGGACAAATCTCTTGATTTTACGGCATTGGTAGGATATAATATAGAGACGTTTAGGGACTTTTGTGCATTGTATACAAAAAAACGAATATAATTTAAATTCCATATGTGCCGGCAATCATACATTTTATCCTCATAAGGCGCCGTATTGAATTTAGTTATATATAAATTAAATTTATCATTTTACACAGGGGGACTTTTAAAATGGAAAGCTTAATTTACCTGGCACCTGTAGTAGGTGTCATAGCTCTTATCTTTGCCCTTTTCCTCTCAAAGAAAGTATCCAGAGAAGAAGAAGGCACAGATAGGATGAAGGAAATTGCAGCAGCCATCAGTGACGGTGCTCATGCATTCCTTACAGCCGAGTACAAAATACTCGTTATCTTCATCATCGTTTTATTTATTCTTATTTCACTTGGTATCGGCTTCAAGTCAGGTGTTGCCTTCGTTCTTGGTACACTCTGCTCTATCCTTGCAGGATACTTCGGTATGAGCGTTGCAACAAAGGCTAACGTAAGAACAGCTAATGCCGCTAGAACAAGCGGTATGAACAGAGCCCTTTCAACTGCATTCAGCGGCGGTGCCGTTATGGGTATGTCAGTTGTAGGTCTTGGCCTTCTTGGAGTAAGCATCGTTTACATGGTAACAGGTGATACAAACGTACTTTTCGGATTCATCCTTGGTGCTTCTTCCGTTGCTCTTTTCTCACGTGTGGGCGGCGGTATCTATACAAAGGCTGCCGACGTAGGTGCTGACCTTGTTGGTAAGGTAGAGGCAGGCATCCCCGAGGATGACCCTCGTAACCCCGCTGTTATCGCCGATAACGTTGGTGATAACGTAGGTGACGTTGCAGGTATGGGCGCTGACCTTTTTGAATCTTATGTAGGCGCCATCGTTTCAGCAGTAACACTTGGTGTAGTTGCCTTTGACGCAGAGGGCGCTATCTTCCCTCTTGTACTTGCAGGTGTAGGTATCATCGCAGCTATCATCGGATGCTTCTTTGTTAAGGGCGATGAAAAATCTAACCCTCACAAAGCTCTTAAGACAGGTACTTATGTTGCCAGCATAATAGTTGTCGTACTTTCAATAGTTTTAAGCAAATATTTCTTTGGTTCATTCAACCTTGCTATTTCTATCATAGCAGGTCTTATCGTTGGTGTTATCATCGGTATCATCACAGAAAGATATACATCAAGCGATTACAGATCAGTTAAGAAGATCGCAGACCAGTCAGAGACAGGTGCTGCTACAACTATCATCAGCGGTCTTGCAGTAGGTATGGAGTCAACAGCTGCTCCCATCATCCTCATCGCCGTTGGCATCCTTGTTGCTTACGGCTTCGGCGGACTTTATGGTATCGCCCTTGCAGCTGTAGGTATGCTTTCAACAACAGGTATCACAGTTGCCGTTGACGCTTACGGCCCCATCGCCGATAACGCCGGTGGTATCGCTGAAATGAGCGAACTTGATGAAAGCGTTCGTGACATCACAGATAAACTTGACGCAGTAGGAAACACAACAGCTGCTATGGGTAAAGGTTTCGCCATTGGTTCAGCCGCTCTTACAGCCCTTGCACTTTTCGTTTCATACGCTCAGGCAGTTAACCTTGAAGGAATCGATATCCTTGATACACAGGTTATCGTTGGTCTTTTCATCGGTGGTATGCTTCCTTTCCTTTTCTCAGCATTCACAATGCAGTCAGTTGGTAAGGCAGCTTTCCAGATGATCGAAGAAGTTAGACGCCAGTTCAAAGCATATCCCGGAATCATGGCAGGTACTCAGAAACCTGACTACAAGAGCTGCGTAGCTATTTCAACAAAGGCAGCCCTTAAGGAAATGCTCGTTCCTGGTATCATGGCAGTAGTTGCTCCTCTTATCGTAGGTGTTGTACTTGGTACAAGAGCCCTTGGCGGACTTATCGCTGGTTCACTTGTAACTGGTGTACTTATGGCCATCTTTATGTCAAACTCAGGCGGTGCTTGGGATAACGCTAAGAAGTACATCGAGGAAGGCAACCATGGCGGAAAGGGCAGCGATGCTCATAAGGCAGCCGTTGTAGGTGATACAGTTGGTGACCCCTTCAAAGATACATCAGGACCTTCAATCAACATCCTTATCAAGCTTATGACAGTAGTTTCACTGGTATTTGCTCCTTTATTTGCACTTATCAACAGCGGAAACGGATTCCTTGTATAAGTTTAAGGATATAATAAAGAATAATGGGACAGGCTTGAGGGCCTGGTCCTGAAAATAAAAACCGGGAAGTCCGCAGGGCTTTCCGGTTTTCTGCACCAGAATAAAAATTTCCGGAGGCGGTAAATATGAGTAAGAGTTTTGAGGGATTCCCCAGGGAATATATAGATTTTTTATGGGAACTGAGGATGAACAATAATACGGAATGGTTCAATGAGAACAGGGAGAGATACGACTATCTCATAAAGGAGCCCATGAAGCTGTATTCTGAGGAGATGACAGAAAGGCTCAATGACATGGGGCTTGGTGAAACCTTTTACCCGGCCATATCCAGGACCAACAGGGATATAAGGTTTTCCAAGGATAAGTCGCCCTATAAGGATAGAAAATGGGTAGTATTCAATTACGGAGAAGGCCGATGGCAGAGAAAGAGCTGTTTTTATTTTGAGATAGCGCCGGAGGGCTGGTCAGCGGGCGTTGGATTTTATGAGGCTGAGAGCGACTATATGAACAGGTATAGGAAGAAGCTGGCAGCTGACCATGCGGCCGTAAGGAGACTGGATAAGCTCATATCATCCCAGGATATGTTCAAGCCGGATGTGAGAATGTATAAGAAAAAATTCGCTCCCGAGGGCACTCCGGAGGATATAAAGAAGTGGTTTCAGTATAGGAATATCGCCTTTACATCGGATTACAGGATAGATGAGGCGCTTTTTGCCCGTTCCATACTGGATATAACGGAAAAGGGATTCAAATTTTTGAAACCGGTATTTATGTATTTTAAGAATATATAAAAAAGGATCGAAAAAGGCAGTGAAAAAAGGCTCGTTTATGTCTGTAAAGACATAAAACGGGCCTTTTTAAGCATACTTAAATCATACAAAGTTTTCGGAAAGGATCTCAACGGCGTTTTCTGGTATAAGAGTTTCGCCGTGTTCCATAAGGTGGTATTTAGTCAATATATTTGATGCTTCGGCATTACCGTATTCATTCAATATGCATACGCATCCGGGGAAGTCATCGATGGGGCTCTCGTTTTGAAGAACAAGGTAATACTTTTTGTTGTTTTTAAAAAGCGAGCTGGCGGCGATATCCACTCCTGAGGTCTTGATGCAGGCGTCGATGACGTCGTCAAGGGCCTCAAAGGAATAAACCGCGATATTTGAACTGTCTGAGCCGTTTGGCGTATGTATTTTTACAGAGTTTCTCTTGTACCTGTGCAGGTCTTTAGATATAATGGGTGCAGAGGAATCGGGTCCGCTTTTTTCGGTCTGGGCGTCTTCCGCTCCGAGTTTTGTGACGATTATCATAATGCTGTCCATTGCCACGGGAAGAGCCTCCACCATAAGCGGAGCATCATCAACGGCAAAACCACATTCATCAAGAGCCTTGGAAAGAATATCCTGAAAAAGTTCCTTGGTTTTATCGTTAGACACGGCAAGGTCTTCAAGTTTGATGTCCTTACCGGCAAGATCTTCCTCACTGAGTATGAATTTAACCTGGGTATCGCTTATTTTCTCAATTTTCACAGCTGTCCCTCCCCACAATTAAATAACTTAATTTAAGTATAAGTAATAAAAACTTATATGTAAATAGGATATTACTGTAAAGATTTAGAATTGTCAACATTTTTATTACGTTTTAATATTCCTGAAACATAGGGCAGCTCATTATAAGGAGGCATTAAATGAAGAAATATTTTTCCGTTATACTCACAGTGATAGTATGGTTCATAGCTTTTTATATTTATCTTCCGCCCATCAATCTAAAAGCTGAGGAGTTTTGGGGCTTTATAGCTTTTATGGCCATTTCGGCACTGGTGTTAAACGCCTACAGGCTGGTGAGCGCCATTGATTTCAGAAATATAAGGTATAGTTTTTCCGGCGGCACAAAGGGTGTAAAGATAGTGCTGAGGACGGCGCTGGTGTTTATACTTATATATGCAGCAGGAAATGCCATATCCCTTCCCATATTCAGGGCATCGGACTACAGTTCACTGATGACCGTAAAAAACGGCACCTTTGAGGAGGATATAGAGGAAGCGGATTTTAACAGCATACCCATACTCGACAGCGCCTCAGCGGCCATCATAGCCGAGAGGAAGATGGGCACCATGTCGGATATGGTATCCCAGTTTGAGGTAAGCTCGAATTATTCCCAGATAAACTATAAGGAGAGGCCCTGCAGGGTGACTCCCTTAAGATACGGCAGCGTCATAAAATGGCTGACCAATAGGAAAAACGGCATACCCGCCTATATAATCATAGATATGTCCACCCAGAACGCCGAGCTGGTAAAGCTGGATGAGGGCATAAAAATATCACCTTCGGAATATTTCGGCAGGGACCTTATGAGGTATATCCGTTTCAGGTATCCCACCGCCATGTTCAGGGGAACATATTTTGAGATAAACGATGACGGCACACCATACTGGATATGCCCGGTAGCTGATCATACCATAGGACTTTTTGGCGGAACGGACATAAAGGGCGCGGTTGTATTGAACGCCGTTACAGGAGAGCATACCTATTATGAAGTTCAGGATATACCCCAGTGGATAGACAGGGTATATGATGCAGACCTGCTCATGGAGCAGTATGATTATTATGGAACCCTTTCAAATGGATATCTGAACAGTCTCTTTTCCCAGAAAAACTGTTTCAGGACAACAGAAGGATATAATTATATAGCCCTTAATGACGATGTATGGGTTTATACAGGAGTTACATCCGTCAGCGGCGACCAGTCCAATGTGGGCTTTGTGCTCATGAACCAGAGGACCAAGGAGACAAACTATTACCAGATAGCCGGAGCCGAGGAATTTTCGGCCATGTCATCGGCTGAGGGCCAGGTACAGCATCTGGGATATACGGCCACATTCCCTCTGCTGCTAAATGTGGGCGGAGAACCGACCTACTTCATAGCCCTCAAGGACGGAGCAGGACTTGTAAAGAAATATGCCATGGTAAATATCCAGAAGTATCAGATAGTTGCCATAGGAGACACCGTAAATGAATGTGTGGACGTTTATGAGAGCCTTATGGAAAACAACGGCATAAATATAAATGAGAATGCCCAGAAACTCAGTGTCAGCGGCACAGTGACCAGTGTCAGAGACGTAGTCGTGGAAGGAAACACCTATATTTATATAACCGTGGATGATTCAGAGGCATTTTACAGAGCCAAGGCTGCTGACCATCCGGAGATACTCAGGGCAGCGGTGGGAAGCAGAATAACATTCGAGTACGCGGAAAATCCTCAGAATGGGGTATATAATATAGTTGCAGTGGAATAAAATTTCAAAAATATCGTATTTTTCAGGAGAGGAAGCCTTTGGGCTTTTGCTCCACTGCGTAAACAGGGGATATTTATAAAGGAGGGTGCCATGCTGGATAGGATACCTGATGAAAAACAAATTATATCTTTAGTCGGAGAACCTTTATATGAGATATGGGGCAAATTATGCGCGCTGATAGATGAAAAATATGATATGGAGCGTATGTGGAACACGGGTGGCAAATCTTGGAACTATGAGTATAAATACCGCCGAGGAGGCAAGACACTGTGCGCTCTGTATGCTAGGAAAAACTGCATAGGATTTATGGTCATTCTGGGAAAGGACGAGCGTTTAAAATTTGAAAAAGACAGAGAAAGCTATTCGAAGGAAGTTTTAAGGCTCTATGACGAAGCCCAGACATATCATGATGGTAAGTGGATAATGTTTGAGCCTGCAGACACATCCTTATTTAACGATTTCATAAGACTGCTTGAGATAAAAAGAAAGCCAAACAGAAAAAGATAAAAAGAGACGGCATCATATTGATGCCGTCTCTTTTAAAATACCACCGTAAGGAGCATTTTAAATCTTTCCTCGCCGTATACCGCATGGGGGATGCCTGCCGGCATAACTATGCTTTCGCCTTCCTCAAGCATGTATACCTTTCCGTCTACGGTAAATCTTCCTTTTCCTTCAAGCACAGTAACAAGGGCGTCTCCGCCGGATTCATGGGTGCTTATCTCCTCGTCCTTTTCAAAGGCGAAAAGTGTGAGGCTGACAGCGTCGTTCTGTACAAGGGTCTTGCTTACTATCTGTCCATCGCAGTAGTTTACCAGTTCTTTGAGTTTAAGAACTTCTGATTTGTTTATATTCTTAAGTTTTCCGATCATATTATTTCCTCCCTTTGTTTTTCCTCGGACTGTAAAGTTAAATGAAAGTTGAAGACCCGTCATTCCTTCTGGTACAATGGTTTTACCACAAACACAATGTACTCCCAGAAAGGAGACGA
>JABLTR010110317.1_pt1 | contig 14644 bp, 12 predicted proteins | sample 7160071 | NCBI WGS metagenome assembly JABLTR01 (sample SAMN14651230, study PRJNA627086) | human gut metagenome | isolation source: feces | host: Homo sapiens
GGCGCTGGGCATTGGGCGCTGCCTTACCCATGTATTCGCCCTACAGGGAGCGGATGTCGCTTTTATCGACCTGAATGCTCAAGCGGGAGCGGAAACTGAACGCCTGTTAATGCAGGAGGGGGCGCGAACCCTTTTTTATGCGGGCGATGTCGCAAAGAAGGAGGAGCTGGAAGCATTTACACGGCTCATCGAGGACTGCTTTGGTGGGGTGGATTTTTTGATTAACAATGCCTGCCTGACTAAGGGCGGTATTCATTCCGGTTGCGGTTGGGAAGAATTTGACTATGTGCAGCGGGTGGGCGTTGTGGCGCCTTATTACCTGACGAAATTATTGCTTCCTCTTTTTAGGCCGGGCGCCAGTATTGTTAATATCAGCTCCACACGGGCGTCAATGTCACAGGCAGACACAGAAAGCTACACTGCGGCAAAGGGTGGAATTGCAGCATTAACACACGGCCTGGCGGTGAGCCTGGCGGGCAGGGTACGGGTGAACGCGGTTTCTCCGGGCTGGATCGATGTGGGGGCCTGCCACGACCCCGGCTACAAGCCTTCGTATTCCCGCGCGGATAAGGAACAGCATCCCGCGGGACGGGTAGGAGACCCGGATGACATAGCCCGTGCCGTTCTGTTCCTGTGTGATGAGAGAAACAGCTTCATCACCGGGGCAAACCTTACAATAGACGGCGGGATGACCAGAAGAATGATATATGATGGCGATGAAGGCTGGCGCTATAGGCCTTGAAGGCTTGAAGGGCAGCGCGGGCGCGAGAAAAATTTTGACTGGAAATTATTTTCCTTTATGTTTACCCTCTGCGCGGTTGCTTTTGGCAGTAGTTTTGTCGTCATTCCGTTTATGCGCAAAAAATTTGTCGAGGGTTACCATTGGACTAAAGAAAAGAATGATGGATTGAACGGCGCTCACACAGGCACAGCCGTGCTTAGCCTTTATTTCCTGGGTCCAGGTACGGCTTAAATGGGACAGGCGCCCGGTTATTTTGATAAGGGTATTGTATTTCATAAGTTTGCTTGCTATAATATTTTTAGATGTACTTAGCGAAAGAACACTTTTGGATAAGTGTTCTTTCTTTATAAATGACGGTTTGGGCTCATAGGCGAAGGGAATGAGTTCACACCGGGCTTTTGGAGGTGGAGCGGTGAAGGCGGTCCTACAGCGGGTTCAGCGGGCGAGTGTAGAGGTTACAGGCGAAAGGTGCGCTCAAATCGAGCAGGGCCTAATGATTTTATTGGGAGTCGTTCCGGCGGACCAGGTTAGCGAAGCGGAATTTTTGGCACAGAAATGTGCGCAGCTGCGGATTTTTGAGGACGGCCAAGGAAAAATGAACCGCTCTCTGCTGGACGTGGGCGGTGAGGCCTTGGTGGTTTCACAGTTTACGCTCTGCGCCGATTGCCGCCATGGCCGGCGGCCGGCCTTTACCGGGGCGGCCAGGCCGGAACATGCCAGGCCGCTTTATGAGCGGTTTGTCAAGCGGCTGGCGGAATGTGGCGTCCCGGTTCAAACGGGGCGCTTTGGAGCGGACATGCAGGTGTCCCTGCAGAATGACGGGCCGGTTACTATTATTTTAGACACAGAAGAGATGATGCCCGGAAGGTTGTAAACGACACATAAAAATATTTGAAGTTGTTGGAGGGAAAGCAATGGAAAAAAGACGGTATAAGAACACGGCCCTTGAGGTTTCGCTTCTGGGGCTGGGCTGTATGAGGCTGCCCAAGGTGGGGCCGGACACGGAGGAAATTGACAAGGCCCGGGCACAGGAAATTGTCGACTATGCCTATAGCCATGGGGTCAACTATTTTGATACGGCCTATATGTACCATGGCGGCGCGTCTGAACCCTTTATTGGGCCCGCGCTGAAAAAATATCCCCGTGAGAGCTATTGCCTCGCCAGCAAGATGCCGGTGTGGATGTGCAAAGACGAGGCGGAGGTCGAGCGTGTGTTCAATGAACAGCTTGCTAAATGCCAGGTTGACTATTTTGATTTTTATCTTTGCCATTCATTAAATAAAGATCATTTTGAGCGGCTCGAGAAGCTGCATGTTTATGATTTTCTGCAGAGAATGAAAAAAGAAGGAAAAATACGCCGTTTGGGCTTTTCGTTTCACGATAAGCCGGAGGTTTTGCGCACCATTGTTGCCGCACATCAATGGGACTTTGCCCAAATCCAGCTGAACTATCTGGACTGGGAGATGCAGGATGCAAAAACGCAGTATGAAATCTTGACGGAGAACGGAATCCAGGTCATTGTCATGGAACCGGTTCGCGGCGGCGCGCTTGCCAGCCTATGCCCGGAATCCGATGCCATTTTCAAGCAGGCTGAGCCCGAGCGGAGCGTCGCATCCTGGGCGGTTCGCTATGCGGCCTCTCTGCCGAACGTCCTGACGGTGTTGAGCGGAATGTCTAATATGGAGCAGGTACAGGACAATGTTGCGACGATGACGGATTTTCGGCCGCTCTCCAGGGAAGAATACCAAATTGTGGAGCATGCGGTAGATACCTATAGAAAAAATAAGACAGTGCCCTGCACCGGCTGCCGCTATTGTATGGACTGCCCCTTTGGCGTCGATATTCCGGCGGTTTTCAGGCTGTATAATCAGTACGCTATTTCAGGCGACGCTGCCGACTTCAAGGCAGAATATGAGCGGCTGGGCGCGGAGCATCAGGCCGCGGCTTGCAAATCCTGCGGCGCATGTACCCGGGTGTGCCCGCAGCATATCGAAATTCCCAAGCGAATGAAGGAAATAGCGGAGCTATATGCCAGCCTGTGAGCGCTCCCCGGGGCCGTTTCGCCTTCGGGAAAATATATGCAGCGGGCAGGATTTCTCCTGCCAGGATATTGGCCATACGGTGCTGTCCGGCTGCCGGTTTGAGCTGGTGGACTTTTCGGATGCACTGCTGGAGTATTGTACCTTTGAGGCCTGCGTTTTTAATGCCTGTAAGCTGAATGGCGTGCTGCTGAAGAACTGCGCGTTTGTGAACTGTACGTTTCCCTACAGCGGCTTTTTTGCCGCTGAATTTCACCAGTGCAAGATGACGGGAAGCAGCTTTGCGGGTGCAAGTTGCGCCGGGGTATTGATTAAGGGCGGAGATTGGTCCTATACGGATTTACGGGAGCTTGACTTCAGCCGTATGAGGCTGTCCGGCGTGAGCTTTGAGGGGGCGGACCTACGGGAGTGCCGCTTTGAAAACGGCGCCTACCGCTCCTGCCGGTTTGATGGTGCTCAGCTGGCAAACGCCAGCTTTCAGGGAAGCGACCTGCGCGACAGTACCATGCGCGGGGTGGATATTTCCGCGGTTAAATTGAAGGCCGCGCGGATTGACCTGGAGCTCGCCGTCACTTTTGCCGAGGCGACAGGCGCGAAATTTGCCCCCTAGTGAGGAGAATCATCATGCTGGAAATAGAGCGGAAATTTTTAATCGATTCCTTTCCGGAGCTGCCGGTTTGGGAGGAAAAGCACATGTGGCAGGGCTACCTTGCCACCGCCCCGGTGGTCCGCATCCGGCGTACACAAACGGCGGATGCAGCCAGCTGCGTACTGTGCATTAAGGGAGAGGGCAGCCTTATACGAAAGGAAATTGAGCTTCCATTGAGCCGGGAGCAGTTTGAGGAGCTGGCGGGCCTGCTGGAGGGGCCGATGATTGAAAAAATTCAGCGGGTATACCAACTGCCGGGCGGGCTTAAGCTGGAGTGCAACTGCGTTGACCGGGACCGGCCGCCGGCGTTTTGGTATGCAGAGGTGGAATTTCCCACCAAAGAGGCGGCAATGGCCTTTGAGCCCCCGGCTTTCTTAGGTAAAGAGGTCACGGAGCAGTCCGACTTTTCCATGCGGGAGTACTGGCTGCGCCGTCTTGGAGAAATGGACTGAGGGCCTGGCAAGCCTTCCCGAGCGGGCACGCAGGCGTTCAGTCCTACCGCATGTGCTTTACCGCCGGAAAGCATGCATAATAAACCTCAGAGCTGTACAGCTTATTTTGCAATGCCCAATAAGAAAGCTTTATTAAAAACATGGCGTAGTGTCACTTAGATCTACGCCATGTTTTTCTGTTTTTTGGAAACGATCGATTTTCTATGCTTGTTCCGTTATGAGACATAACGGAACAAACCGGAACGCGGTTAAATAATAATTTTCTGTACGCCAGAAGCATACGGATGCTTATGAAGGGTATAAACAGGGCCTGGCGCGCCATTGCAGCAGACGGATAAAGCGAAAACGAGCCAATAAAACGCAAACGGCAAATGCATGCTGCCTCTGCCGTTTATACATTATAATTTGTTTGTAAGTGCAATTATCCAGTTTACCCAACCCTTAATACTTGACGAACGGCGTTCATATGTGCTGTCGCTTTCTACTTGGTAAAGGTTTGACTGCTTCATGATACGGATTATGTCATTTGTAGCGGGCAATGCGCCTGCTTGCAGGTATAAACGCAGAGACATGTTGAAGGCCTTGTGCGACAATATGCGGTTGCAATACGCCAATTGGCGTTGTTTAAAACCTAAATTCAATATGCGCTGTCCGGCTTCGCTTATGGAATACATTGGCGTTCCGCTCTCTTTTTTCTTTTCAAGCAATCCTAAATAACGGGCAGCGTCCGTATAATAGTTGGTTTGTCTTGCGTCAAAGTCGTATCTTTCTGTTATATCGGTTCTGCTTAATTCCTGCATACTGACAAGTTCGCAAAGATTGATAATTCTTTCAAATTTATCTGCCTGAGGGAAAGGCACCTTGGGCTCGTCAACAACAATAGCGTTTTCTAAAACCGATTGAATATCAGACATGGAAATCGCGGTGTCTTCAACAGAATAGTTTTTTTGCTTTACTAATTGCAGGGAACAGTAATGATGGGGATCTTCAAATGCGTATTCAAATAATCTGTAAATTCCATTAGAATAAACAAGGAAAATGGGCCTTACTGATTTTGCAACGCGGCTTTGCCACACACGGAACGGGTAGTATAATTGCCTTATTAGAAAATCTTCCGAAAGATCTCTTTTCGCTTCAAAGAGGGCTAAAGATGAAATGCCTTCATATGCTGCATCAATTTCAATTTGTGAATTATTCACGGCGACCTGATGAAAACAACCGGTTTTTGTATCTTTGATGTTAAACGAAAAAGAGCCCGAACCCATGCGGCCTGAAACGGTAGCTACAATGCCGCTGTCTTCCATAAAGTCAGCTATAATTCCAGAGGCAACCGCACAGTTTAATGAGATTGACTCACTTGGGATATTATTGCTGTCTAAGCTTTGAATATGGGGAGGTAAAGACACCTTTGTTACCGGCAAGGTGCCTGTTTCAAATTTATGGTATGCGTCAAAATGCGCAATTATATAGTCGCCGCGGGTTATGGGCAAAATGGCTAACCTGTTGCTTGCAAACAGCTGGGGCAGGCTGCTCGTATGGTCGAATTTTGCCATTAAACGGGGTTCGCGAAATTCTTTAATTTGCGTGGCGGAAATATTAAAGAAACCTTCGCTTTCAACATGGCGTAAAATATCATATTTGTCGAATAGCCGTTCCCATGCGGCATTATTCAAATTTCTATTATTCATAATTTCGCACTACCACTTCATCAACGCCGCCGCGCTTGCTGCCTACAGAGTTTACAGCGCGTTTTGCCTGTACAACAGTTATATTATAGCCTGCATACTGTTCCATGATGAAAGGTGTGGCAGAGTTTGAAAGCATGAACTTTATGCCCCGCCTGTTCAATTCATCACAGCATTGGCGTAAACGTATTTGTTCATTCTTGGAAAAACCGCCTTTTGCATATCCTGTAAAGCTCGCAGTTTCCGAAACCGGGTCATAGGGCGGGTCGATATAAACAAAAGTTCCCTTTTTTATGCTTGACAAGACCTCTGAATAATCTATGGAGGAAAAATGAATGTCCGCTGCGTTAAAATATGCGCTGACAGCACGCAGCACAGGTGCATTTACAATATTGGGGTTACGGTAATATCCGTACGGAGAATTAAACTCACCAGCGTTATTAACGCGGTAAAGGCCATTATAGCAAGTTTTGTTCAAATATAGAATGCGTGCCGCCTTTTCAACATCTGATAGAGATTGATATTTTTCCTTATCTCTATCCCAATTGCGAACAGAATAAAAATAATCGGCTTCGTTCTTGTGTTTTTTTAATTCTTCTATCAGGCCGTCAACGTTTTGCTTAATAACGTCATAAACGCCAATCAAATCCTTATTAATATCATTGACATAGGCCGTATTAGGCTGCAAGTGAAAAAGCAACGCTCCGCCGCCGACAAATGGTTCACAATAGGACGTTATCCTCTTTGGCAATAGTGGAGAAAACGTTTCTATAAGCTGTCTTTTGCCGCCTACCCATTTTAAAACAGGAGCAACAAGTTTGTTTTTCTTCATGGTAGGCGTGGTTCCTTTCCTAAAGACATAATAATACATAAAACACCATACCACAAGCAAACAGGAAAAGCAATAGAAAATATGCGGGGCCTTCTATCTTTCCACCCACATTTTTAACGAGTCCCCGGCGGAGGAACGAAACAGACAAACACCCGCGATACGGACGGGTGCCAAAAGGCTATACCCCAGCAATTACCAACCGGGACATTTTTGAAAGCCTCCCCCAATACGGCACAATAGGACAGGAAATAAAATGCCGAATGGGGAGGGAAAATTTGCTTTTGCTGGGCGCCGGCCGAAAGCATCGGGAGAAATTAACACAGCTGCTGAACCAGTAGGGTGTTGGCAGCACCGAGAGAGGAGGGAGAAGCCGTGGCTGAATGCTCGTGTACGGTAAAGTATTACAAAAGAATTTGACAGACACTAGCCCCTCGGTTCCGTAACATAAAGGGAATTTGATAGAAAAGTTAATGATTACGTGATATAATTATGAATAAAATAATGGGATAAATGAGAATTTGAGAGGATAAACGAAATGGATTTTAAAAATTTATTGCCAGCTAAAAATCGAGACGAATTGCGGCAATGGCTTTTGGAAAACTATAATAAAGAATCCGAATGTTGGGTAGTTGTAAAGCGAGGACGACCAGTTGCTGATAAAACATTTTGGTATATAGACGCAGTTGAAGAAGCAATGTGTTTTGGCTGGATTGATAGCACCACAAAGAAAATAGATAACGAAATAACGGCACAAAGGTTAACCCCTCGTAGAAAGGGAGGCCTATGGTCTGAATTGAATAAAGAACGCTGCCGCAGAATGGAACGATTAGGGCGAATGACAGATGCGGGACGCGCTATGTTGCCTGATATGACTGAGAAGGGATTTGTGATTGATAAAGATATTTTAGGCGCATTGCAAGCTGACGCAGAAATTTGGGCGAATTTTCAAAATTTCCCCCCGCTTTATCAGCGTGTGAGAATTGATACAATTCAGATTAAGAAAAAGCAGCCGAAACTGTTCCAGAGCCGCTTACAGAAACTTTTGGACAATACAAAGGCGAGAGTTATGTATGGCGAATGGAATGATAATGGGCGATTGCCTACGGAATAACAAATCTAAATTTAAAAATGAAAGGATAAAGAAATACATGAAGCTATTTAATTTTGGAAAATTTATAAATTCAGGTTATCAGCCCCCCTTGTTTTTCGGCGTGGAAAACGAGGGGGCATTTTCTTGTCCCTGGAACCTTGAAAACTAAATACCCATTCATTAGACATGTTCTTGCCGCTGGCCTTACAAGCCGAGCTGCCTTAGCAAAATGCGCCATGAGTCCGGGGAACATAGAAGCAGAATTACCTTGAATGCTGCTATTTTGTCTGGCTGTCTTTTCCCCGTGAGCGGTTCCCCTTTGCTATGATTGCTGGATGGCTGCCGGCAGAAGGCCATAACAGGCGGTAAGGTTAAAGATACTCCCGCCCGGCCGAGAACGGACGTTGTTCGTTTTAAACCGTCCGCAGCCAATGAGGGCGGCTGCATAAGAACCATGCAGAGGGTGGAAAGCCCGTGGAGCGGATACACTGTCAGCCATCTGATGGCTTCCCATCCTTGTGTTTGATTTTTCTTTATAGTTCTTTAAAATACTGTAAACAAGAGTTATGTTCTTAATATAATCTTAATGTTTCAGACGTCTTCTTTACATCAAAAAAAGCCCAGCTATGGTATAATTAAAAAGAATAGAAAAATGGGGTGAGGCAACATTGGAAAATATGGAGGTTGCTTATAAAGGGCATATAGACAGTCAAAGACAAGGGAGTCTGAAGATTTTCTTTGGCTATGCAGCAGGTGTCGGTAAAACCTACGCTATGCTTAAAGCGGCACATCAGGCGAAAAAGCAAGGGATCGATATTGTAGTTGGGTATATTGAGCGTCACACCAGACCCGATACGCTTGCACTGCTTGAAGGATTAGAACAGCTTCCCAACAAAGAGGTTACTTATAAAGGCATTAAAATAAAAGAGTTTGATTTAGATACCGCTCTTAAGCGTCATCCCCAAATAATACTTGTAGATGAATTAGCGCACAGTAATGCGGCAGGGTGCCGCCACACTAAACGTTATCAAGATGTTGAGGAGCTCTTGAGAGCTGGTATCGATGTTTATACAACAGTTAATGTTCAACATTTAGAATCTCTTAATGACCTAGTGGCCTCTATTACACAAATTGCCGTCAGCGAACGAATTCCTGACTCTGTGTTTGACTCTGCAGATCAAGTTGAATTGGTTGATATCGAACCAGATGATTTAATTGCCCGGCTGCAATCGGGGAAGGTATATCGCAAAAATCAGGCTTCCCGTGCGCTTAATCACTTCTTTACGAGAGATAATTTGGCTGCACTTCGTGAAATAGCCTTACGGCGTACCGCCGATCGGTTAAGCCGGAATGCGCAAAAAAGCGGAAATGAAACTGTTGCAAAAGCTGGAGAGCATATCTTAATTTGTCTTTCAAGCTCTCCTTCAAATGCAAAGGTCATCCGAACAGCTGCCCGTATGGCGGAGGCTTTCCATAGTGGCTTTACAGCTTTGTTTGTTGAAACTCCCGAAACAAAAGAGTTGAAGGGCGAGAGCTTAAAAAGATTAAGGGATAATCTTCGGCTTGCAGAACAATTAGGCGCTCAAATTGCCACTGTTTATGGCGATGACCCGGCTGTACAAATTGCGGAATATGCCAAGGTTAGCGGTATTACGAAAATTGTTCTGGGAAGAACAAATCACAAATCCACAATATTTCTACGGAGTAAGACATTAGCAGATAAATTGACAAAATTAGCTGGAGATATTGATATTTATATCATTCCGGATGCTCAGTCTTTCTATAAGAAAAAATTTAATTTACTTCGAAAAGAGGAACAAAAATTTAAGTGGACCGATTTGTTGAAAGCAATACTGATCACATTGTGCGCAACAATGATCAGCTTTGGATTTTACATTGCCGGTCTTCGAGAAGCAAATATCATTACGGTGTATATTCTGGGTGTTTTACTCACTGCAATTTGGACGCACGGCCATTTATACGGCGCGCTTGCATCCTTGCTTAGCGTCATCTCCTTCAATTTCTTTTTTACTATTCCAAGATTCACATTAGAAGTAACAGATCCCGACTATCCGGTTACCTTCTTGATTATGCTGGCGGCAAGTATTATTTCGAGCTCATTGGCAACCCGTGTAAAAAAACAAGCCCGGCAATCTGCCCAAAAAGCTTACTATATGGAGCTTCTAATGAATAGCAGTCAAAAAATGCAGCAAGGGCGGGACGAACAGGAAATTATTGCCTTTGCAGCAGAACAGATAAGGGCGCTTCTGGATCGGCCAATTTTGTACTCTCTGGCTATAAAAGGAAAAGAGCTTGATTTTAAGGTTTATCCTCAGTCGGAAACAAATAAATTTATCGGGGCATTGACTCCGGAAGAAATAGGGGTTGCTGACTGGGTTGTAAAAAACAACAAGCACGCTGGAGCAACCACAAACACACTCTCTCACGCACAAAATCTGTATTTGTCTGTTCGAGGAAACCAGGAAGTTATGGGCGTAATAGGAATTCCGTCAAAATATTACCCGCAATTGGACGTGTTCGAGAAAAATTTGCTGATTTCTCTTCTAAACGAATGTGGATTGATTTTGGAACGTCGAAGGCTTCGGGCTGAAAAACAGGCGATTGAAATGGAAACGCAGAGGGAGCGCCTTCGTTCCAATTTATTGCGGGCGATTTCTCATGATCTTCGCACGCCGCTTACCAGTATCAGCGGAAATGCGGGCGTCCTGATGGAGAAAAGTATTTTGTTAGATGAAAGCAAAAAACAGGAGATATATAGTTCTATTTATGACGACTCGATGTGGCTTGTAAACCTTACAGAGAATTTATTGTCCATTACACGGATCGAAAATGGAACAATGCATCTCCAGATGAATGCGGAACTAATCGACGATGTATTTCGAGAGGCGGTCTCCCATGTGGACCGAAAAGCATCTGAACATGAGATATCAGTAGAACTTGCGGACGATCTTTTGATGGCGAAAATGGATGTACGATTGATTGTCCAAGTGATTATCAACATTGTAAACAATGCCATCAAATATACGCCAGAAGGTTCTCATATCTGCTTATCGGCAAAGAAAGAGAAAAAAATGGTGCGGATCTGCATTGCGGATGACGGACCGGGCATTTCAGATGAATCCAAGCTGCATTTATTTGATATGTTTTACACGGCGGATATTGGCAAAGCAGACAGCCGCAGAGGGTTAGGCCTGGGTTTAAGCTTATGTAAGTCTATTATAGATGCTCATGGGGGAAAAATTTCTGTCAGTGATAATAAACCGCATGGTGCGGTATTCTCTTTTACATTACCTTTAGAGGAAGTGAATTTCGATCATGTATAAACCGAAGATTCTAGTGATAGAGGATGATCCTGCCATCACTAACCTGATACGAACGACATTGGATACACAGGATTATCAGTATCATGCTGCGAAAAATGGGACAGGCGCGCTTTTGGATGCCGTTTCTTATAACGCAGATGTTATTATTTTGGATTTAGGGCTGCCGGATATGGATGGAGTTGAAATTATCCAAAAAGTGCGGGGTTGGAGTAATGTGCCCATTATTGTAGTAAGTGCCAGAAGTGAAGATCAGGATAAAGTAGAAGCCTTAGATGCCGGGGCTGATGATTATTTGACAAAACCGTTCAGCATTGATGAACTTTTGGCTCGCCTTCGTGTTGCCTTGCGCAGAAGCAGGGCGGATGAGGCCGCCTCCCAAGTACAAACCAATGTGTACCGCAATGGAGATTTAACCATTGATTTTGCTGCCGGCTGCGCTTATATGAGTGAGAACGAAATTCATTTGACGCCTATCGAATACAAATTGCTTTGTGTCCTTGCCAAAAACACCGGAAAAGTTTTAACGCATAATTATATTTTGAAAGAAGTCTGGGGAAATGCATCCGCATCGGATACACCTTCTTTGCGGGTGTTTATGGCAACCTTGCGGAAAAAGATTGAGCAAAACCCTTCTGCGCCGCAATATATTCAAACTCATATTGGCGTTGGGTATCGAATGATACGTCAATAAAGAAAAGTCTATATATTAATATGCTTTAATAACGTTGCCCATCTCGCATAAATGGGCAACGTTATTTTATTCATCGGGCATTATAAAAAGTTTAAGCTGGAAAGCTATGCGGTATATCTATTAACAAAAGCTTAATGCTTACACGCAGAGCTTTATCACCCTCTAATTCTATTCGAGCTATAATGAAGGCAGATTTTCATAGAACAGAGGGATCAATATGGAATATGGCATCTTAACCTTGATTCCAATAGTTGTTGTAATTGGGATGTCATTAATCACAAAAAGAATTTTGGAATCACTCATTGTTGGAACTTTTATTACTTATATCATTGTTGATGGATTTGACTTTGCTTCAGGGTGGATGGATGCCTTCTTTCGGGTGGCGTCAAACAAAGATCACCAGTGGGTTATATAAGTGTGTGCTTTGTTTGGAAGCCTGATTGCATTGCTGGGCGCTTCTCATGGGACTCTTGGCTTTTCAAAGCTGCTTGGCAAACTCTGCCGGGGGCAAAAATCTACAATGTTTGTAACATGGATTATGGGTGTTCTAATTTTTGTAGATGACTATCTAAATATCATGACACTAAGTACGTGTATGAGAAAGCTTACAGATAAACGCAAAGTTCCTCGAGAAGCTCTTTCTTATGTTATTGATTCTACGGGTGCGCCTGTCTGTGCGCTCCTCCCGTTTTCTACATGGGCAGTGTTCTTTGCAGGCATATTTTATGCAGAGGCCGGGATTCCCGAATTGGGCTATGGCAGCGCCATTGAAACCTTTTACCATATCATCCCATTTATTTTTTATGCGATTGCAGCAGTTGTAATGGTTCCCCTGTTCGGGTTTGGGCTGATTCCCAAATGGGGAAAAATGCGAAAAGCCTATGAGAGAGCAAAGGAAACAGGAAAAGTATATTCCCCAGAAAGTGCCAGCCTGAATTTGGACGAAGAAGATGCTGACGGCATTCATGTAAAAGGAAACGTTTGGGATTTTATTTTGCCTATTGGCGTTCTGATTACATTGACCATTATAATTGGAGAACTGTTTTTAGCTTTGATTGCATCAATAGCAGTCTGTTTCCTTCTGTATATCCCGCGCAAAAAGATGACAATTTCTCATTTTTGCGATTTAGCTATGCATGGCTTCTGCAATATGATTCCAACCGTCGCTATTATCTTTTTTGTGTTTGTGATGCAGGAAGGCATGAGTGATATTGGAATTGCAGATTATGTCATCCATAGTGTACAGCCGCTTATTAATGCGCAATTACTGCCTGTTATTACTTTTCTTCTTGTTGCCGTACTGAATTTTAGCACAGGCAGCGCATGGGGAATACCGGCAATTGTTAGTCCTATTATTATTCCTTTAGCTTTTTCCATTGGAGCAAATCCTCTGCTCATTATGGGAGCGATCGTTTCAGGGGCCACATTGGGAAGCCATGCTTGCTTTTATTCCGACGCAACGGTCTTAACGTCCAGCTGCTGCAAAATGAACAATATGGATCATGCGCTTTCGCAGCTTCCCTATGCGATGTGCGCCACAGGGCTCGCGGTAGTAGGTTATTTAGTATGCGGTTTTCTAATGTAAACTTGTGGAGGGATTTTATATGCAGATTATACTTGGCGATATTACAAAAATAAAAGCAGATGCCATTGTCAATGCCGCCTCTACTGATTTAATGCCACATCCGGGGATATGTGGCGCTATTTATGCAGCAGCAGATGGTAAATTGCTTAAAATGGCTTGTAAAAGGATTGGGTATTGCAAGATCGGTCATGCGGTAGCAACCCCTTCTTGTGGGCTTGACACAAAATACATCATTCATGTTGCCGGAGCTGGGTGGTACGGAGGAGAAAAAAGAGAAAGAATCTTAATGGCACAATGCTATTTTAATGCATTACAGAAAGCTTGGCTGATTGGGTGTAAAAGTATTGCGGTACCGTTAATTTTTTCCGGAGATTGCCATATTCCCCGTGCAGAATCAATTTCTATTGCGCAACAAGCAATACGAAATTTTGAAGAAAGGCATCCGGAAATGCAAGTCACCCTTGTTTTATACCGGAAGGGCATTTATGAAATGGCATTGCATATTTTGAAAGATTATAAATAAGGCCTGAAAGCGTTTGACCTAATGAAGGCAGGCGCTTTCTTAATGCAATCTTTATCTGATATAAAAAATGCTAAGACCAATTTCACAGTAAAACTGCTACAATATTTTGTGTAAAACTAAAGAGGAGGGTACCGTTATGATGGATTTTATCATGATAGCAATTTTGGCGGGCTGTATAGGACTCGTTTTTTTGTTAATCAGCTGGTGCCAAAAGCAAGTAGATCGAAATGAATAAGGAGGAAAGAACATGATTGTTCTTGGAATTATAGTTTTACTGCTGGGTGGATATTTAGTTTATGCATTGGTACACCCGGAAAAATTTTAAAACCAGCAGGAGGAATTTATCATGCTACAAATTATATTGACCATTATCCTTTATCTGATAATGGTAATTCCGGTAGGCATTTATGTTTATCATATTGCAGCCGGAAAACATACTTTTGCCGATCCGGTTTTTGACCGTGTAGACGGCGCCATCTATAAGATCACCGGTGTTAAGCCTCAAAAAGGAATGAACTGGAAAAAATACGCTTTGGCGCTGCTTGCAACAAATGGCGTAATGATTCTTCTTGGATACATCATTCTGCGAATTCAGAGCATTGCCCTTTTTAATCCCAACGGAATCGGAAGCATGGAAGAGTCCCTTTCCTTCAACACAATTATCAGCTTCATGACCAATACCAACCTTCAGCACTATTCCGGTGAGTCTGGGTTGTCTTACTTATCCCAGATGTTGGTCATTACATTTATGATGTTCGTTTCCGCAGCAAGTGGTTATGCAGCTTGTGTTGCCTTTGTCCGTGGCCTGGCCGGAAAAAATAAAGACAATGTGGGAAACTTTTTTGCTGACCTTGTTCGTATTACAACAAGAGTTTTACTCCCCTTTTCGATTGTAGGCGGCTTACTGTTGGTTTGGCAGGGTGTTCCGCAGAATTTTTCCGGAAATATTGTGGTAGATACCATTGAAGGCGCGAAACAGATTATTGCAACGGGCCCTGTCGCAGCATTGGAA
>JABLTR010106111.1_pt1 | contig 14626 bp, 9 predicted proteins | sample 7160071 | NCBI WGS metagenome assembly JABLTR01 (sample SAMN14651230, study PRJNA627086) | human gut metagenome | isolation source: feces | host: Homo sapiens
CCCGCTCAGTTCATCCTGCAATGTATCTTGAATGTCGGTTAAGCATTCAAGTAATAGCGGATTGAAGGTTCCGCACTCTCCGGCAAGAATCATTTCCATTGCTTTTTCATGCGAAAATGCTTTTTTATAGACACGCTCACTGACAAGTGCATCGTAGACATCGGCAAGCGATACCACCTGTGCACTGATCGGAATCTCATCGCCCTTTAGGCCATCCGGGTATCCCTTTCCGTCATAGCGCTCATGATGCCAGCGGCAAATCTGATAGGCCATCTTTATAAGCGGTTCGTCTTTATAGACCTCCATCTCCTCAAGCATTCGCGCACCGATCAATGTATGCGTTTTTATGATCTCAAATTCGTCTTTTGTAAGCTTTCCTGGTTTATTTAAAATCTTATCATCAATACCGATTTTTCCAATATCATGCAAAGCTGACGCTGTTGTAATTAAATATCGATCAGAATAGCTTAAGTGATAGCGATCTGTCTTTTGAACGAGACTTTCAAGAATCTTTTCTGTCAGTCGATTTATATGAAGCACATGCATACCGCTCTCGCCATTTCTAAACTCCACAATATGACTAAGAACCGTAATCATCATGCGGTTGTTCTTTTCTTTCTCATAAATTTGATCACCGATAAGTGCAGATAATCTGCGCTGCTTTGCATAGAGTTTAATCGTATTAAATACACGCTGATAGACAACCTTTGCATCAAATGGACGACTGATATAATCTGATACGCCAAGCTCATATGCACGACGCACATACACATCGGAGTCCTCACTTGAAATCATAATGACAGGAATATCCTCGATTAAATGCTTACGTTCCATAACATTAAGCACTTCAAAGCCATCCATCTTTGGCATAACAATATCCAAAAGAATAGCAGAAATACCCGTTCCATACTGATCTATCAGCTGCAGACATTCCTCACCGTTTTCAGCCTCTAAAATTCTAAAATCATTATCGAGCATATCAGAAAGAATCTCTCTGTTCATTTCTGAATCGTCTACGATTAGAATCTGCTGACGCACTTTTTCTTTTTTTACCAGATCTGTATTTCCATTGGCGTCTACAATTCCTTTTTCCATTACTACTGTATTTTTTTGATTTTTTGCCTGATACATCAGACGATCTGCCTTTTCCACTACCTTTTCAAGCATCTCATTGCTGCAGAACAAACCTCCAACACTAACAGACAGATGTATAGTTGAATAGCCTGGAACATCTGCTGCAAATACGCGCTCTCTAATTTCTCGAAGCTTCTTGACAAATGTATCCTCATCAATTCCTGGAATCAGAAGTAAAAACTCATCGCCTCCATAACGCACTATGCTGTCTGTACTTCTAACACAACTTCTAATCTGTTTTACAACTGTTTTAAGAGCGGCATCGCCTGCCGAATGACCAAAAGTATCATTATAAATCTTAAAATCATCAAGGTCGATCATTGCAACGCCCTGTATATTAACTGATGTCTTTAAGTTTTCCTCGTAATAACGTCTATTATATGCACCTGTTAAAACATCACGATATATCCTGTCATCAAGACCAAATATCTGATTTACAAGCTTATCACTCTCATTTTTGTCAATCAGTGTCTCTAAATCTAACTTTTTAAGCATTTCCATTACATATGGAACACCATCAATTTCCACATATTTTGAAAACACCTGATAAAGCACAGAGTCTAAAAACTCAAGCTTTGTCTTTTCTGCCTTATCACGAAAGGCAATCGCTGAAATACAATTCTCGCAAGGCTTGTTTTTTCCCCAGAAACAATAACAGGAACATTCATTTTTTGATGAAGGCTTTCCTGATGCCAAACACTGAATCCCATTTGCATCTACAAGACGAACAATTGTAAATACTTTTCTTAAATGTTCCATCTCTTTTTCTGCTTCTTCTGCTGTCAGCTGATATTCTGCTTCCATACCTGTTTCCTCCGCTGTGTATCATTTCTGGTACGTATTTTTATTTATTGCACTATTAACTTGATTCTACCATAAAATATTTATTTTGGCTACAAAAAAGTGCAGCACCTTTTAGGCCGCTGCACTTTTAATTACTAATTTTTTCGCTTATTATGGTCTCTGACCCATACCACCCTCAAGTGTAAGAGTCTCACCATTCATATACTTGAAATCTGGGGATGCTAACTGTACACAAACACGTCCGATCTCAAGCTCTGCATCACCAAAATGACCTGCCGGCGGCATCTTTACATTTGCCTTAAATGCGTCTGGATATGCCTTCTCAAACTGCTCTAACTGTGCAGTCCATGCAAGCGGGCAGATTACATTTACATTGATTCCGTCCTTTGCCCACTCTGTAGCTGCTACACGAGATAATCCACGGATACCTTCTTTTGCTGCTGCGTATGCGCACTGTCCATAATTTCCAAACAGACCTGCACCAGATGCAAAATTGATAACAGCACCCTTGGATTCCTTCAGATACGGATAGCAAGCCTTCATGTAGTAGAATGCTGCATACAAACCAGAGTACATAGCAAGATTGAACTGCTCAGTTGTGTGATCTGCAATTGTAACACCTGATGCAGATGCCTGTGCATTGTTGATCAACACATCAATACCGCCAAACTCTTTTACAGTCTCCTCTACAACCTTGTTTACAACTGCCTCATTGTCAGCACCTGCATTGACATCAGCCTGCATGATCAAAACCTTGATTCCATAAAGACGCTCTAATTCTTCCTTTGCGTCCTCAAGCTTCTTTACATTACGTCCTGTAATTACAAGATTTGCTCCCTCTTTTGCATAAGCAGTTGCAATTCCGTATCCGATGGAACCGCATCTTCCATCACTTAAAACAGCGCGTCCTGCTCCTGTAATGATGGCTGTCTTACCTGTTAAAAATCCCATTGGTTCTCCCTTCTTGTCTGTGTTTTGTTTGACTTTTGTCTGCACAGAACCTGTATATCAATATCATATCATATTCAAACAGTAATCACAAGACTATTTTTTCAACCACTTCTGCAGTATGCGACACACAAGTTTCATATCGACTGGCTTTGTGACATGCTCATTCATGCCACTCTCTATTGCCTTCATGATGTCATCCTGAAATACATTTGCTGTCATGGCGATAATCGGAATATTTTTTGCATACTCCTTATCAAGACTTCTAATGGCTCTTGTTGCCTCATAGCCATTCATAACAGGCATCTGAATATCCATAAAAATCAAATCATAATAATGATCTGGTTTCATCATCACCTTTTCTACAGCCTCTTTTCCATTTTTAGCAATCTCTATTTCAAGACCTATATCAGACAATAGCTCCGAGGCAATCTCTCTATTTAATTCATTATCCTCCGTTAAAAGTACACGAAAGCCTTCAAAAGAAACATTATCTTCTGACTGCGCAGTTTCCTGCTTTTGCATGTTATCTTCTTTAAGGCGTGTAAAACGCAGTGTAACGATAAAGCATGTTCCCTCACCCGGTCGGCTTTTTGCCTCAATTGTCCCGCCCATCATTGCAATTATAGACTGCGTAATTGAAAGACCAAGACCTGTTCCCTGCTCTACATTAGTCATTGAATTATCTTCTCGCGCAAACGGCTCATAAAGCTGCTGTAAAAATGATTCCGACATTCCAATTCCATTATCCTTAACAATAAAGCGATAGCAGCCCTCTTCTTGCTGCCCCATTGGAAGTGTCTGTGCCTTAAATAAAATATTGCCTCCCTGCGGTGTATATTTAATTGCATTTGAAAGCAAATTGACAAAGATTTGGCGCAGACGCACTGGATCTGCAAGCACATAATCCTGTGTCAATCCAGATAAATCAAGCGTGAAATGATGATGCTTCTTTTCGATCTGCGTTGCACATAGATCCGCAGACATCTTCGCCATATCATACAGGTATGTTGGTTCATTGTTCAGACTAGTATTTCCACTCTCAATTTTGGACATATCAAGAACCTCGTTAATTAATTCAAGCAGATGCTTTGATGACTCATCAATCTTTCGAAGACAATCCTCAACCCTACCTGAATCATCAAGATGCTGCAGTGCAATCTGCGTCATTCCGATAATACCATTCATTGGTGTTCTGATGTCATGCGACATACTGCTTAAAAACAGACTTTTTGCCTTATTTGCCTCTACTGCTGAGTGATATGCATCCTTTAATGCATCTGCTACCTGATCACTGCGGCTGTGCGTCTCATGAATATCTGTCAGAATCATTGCCATTGTGCGCGGAATGGCATTGCTTTCATTGATCTGCATACATTCAACACGAACCCAACGGTACATACCTTCCATCTTCACTCTAAGCTCACACTCATAATTGCCATCATTTTTTACAAACATGTGTATCAATTCAGAAAGTCTAAGCTTATAGCGCTGTTTCTCCCAATCTTCGGGCAAAACAGCCGGCTCTAAATATTTCTTTAAAAATGTCTCATATAATCCGTCTGGCATATGCTCAAACAGCTTTGCACCACTGTTTGAAAACACCTTACATTTTCCATTTCGCATATCGATATAGAGGGTAAGAAGTGATTTTCGAACCATTGCCGTGACAAATTCGAGACTTTCTTTATTGCTTTCATGAAGCATATTGATCAGCTGCTCTTTTTCGTCCACTGTTGTATTAAGCTCGTTGTTCAGGTTCTCATACCATTCCTCTTCCTCTGCGGCATCGTCTTGGTCAAGTACCATTCCATAAATCTCATAATAAGTCTGAATACGTCCCTCAGTCAGCAAATGCCTTAAATCAGACTGGAGCTTTTTATCCTGCTCAATCAAATTCACTATTTCCGGGGCATAAACACTGCCTCTGCCCTGCATAAATTCTTCAAGACATTTGTCGAATGTTTTCTGTCCCTTATAGCTTCGTCCTATAAAATCAGTAGCAGCATCCATGCAGTCTGCCATATGTACAAGCTCTATAAAAAGCCGATCCTTCGAAACTGTATTATCAAAATCTGATGGATAGCCCATCTTTCCATCCCATGACTTGTGATGACCAAGCACAATGTCATGAAAGCGATTCAGAGACGGAATACGCTCAAGCATTTTGGCACCAGATTTTGGATGCTCATAAATACTTTGCAGCTCACGTTTTGTGAGACTTCTTGATTGTTTGTTTACAATATTTGCCTTTTGCAGCTTTCCAACATCAAAAATTTTGCATGCCTGAGACATAAAATCTACAATCTGATCTCGTTTTTCCAAGACTTCTACAAGCGATTCACAGTCAAATGAACCTATTAAAAGCTCTGGCTTATTTTCAAATATACTTGTCAAAATGCGTCCTGCAATTTGACCCACCATCTGTGAGTGAATCAATGTAATCTCATCACGGCTGACCATAACATTCATCAGTGTCGTTGAATCCACATCATTTGCCGTCAGTACTTCAAGAAACTGGCAAACAGAACGACTTACTACATCATTTACAAAATTAGAATTTCCTGTTCGCGGAATCTGACGAATCATTTTTAAATATTCGTCCACACAGCTCTTTCTAAGACCTGGATCGCCATGGTATTCAGCCTCATAGTGGTTTAAAATATCTATAATACTTGGAAGGTGATTGATAGCAACCTGGAACAAACGGCTCTCCGTAAATCCATCTTCATGCTCCATTGTATCATGTGCAATTGCATAATCACAAAATGCTTTGTAGCCCTCAAGAAACTCTGTACAGTTGATTTCTCCCAAAAAGAACTGACATCTTCTATAATTACAGTAAATCTCATCAAGCATCTCAAACGGATTTGGATTTTTCTTAAGTGCCTCTTTATAGCAGTCTCCAAGTACCTTATTTGCGCGTTTTAACATATCTGGATCAACTGTCTCGCGCTCATTGCTTAGCACATAATTTCCAAACACATCATAATTAAGTTCTGTAATAAGCTCATCAAAATCAAAACGATCACCCTCTAAGCTTCGCACACGCTCATCATTATAAAAATCAAGCGCATCATCTACTACCTGAGCAATCTCATTTGGATTTAAAGGATCTATTATGGAAAAATTAATCTTTACAATGGCATAATTATAAAACGAATATATAATCCGCTTTCTGACATCGTCATTTTCAATCTCGAAATAACAGTCCTTAAAAGAACGAATCTTTTGAAAATACCAGGCTGCCTTTTCTCCATCCTGTCTATCTGGCATGGTATTATAAATGCCTCCCAACAAATTAATCGTCCAGATATAATTGTCACGTTTTCCATGCTTAAGAAAATATTGCTCCAAAACCTCTGCAAGCTCCAGCATAGAAAGACTGTCTTCATACCCTTGCGCTGATGCATCACGAATCTGCTTTAGAAATTCATCTGCTAGCTCATCATTCAGCTCCATTCTTCCTTCTGTAAATGGGCGTATATACAAGTTTAACAGTGCTTCATTTTCAATATACAGCTGTCTCATAGAGCGATATTTCTTCTTTAAATTAGCAACCCAGTTTTCTTTTGTATCTGCCTTTGTAAACTGCTCGATGACGCTTTCCTCTGTCTTTAAATTTTCCTTATATTTTTCATAAAAATGAGCAATGTTTTCTCGCGTTATCGCCACCAGCTCCACCTCCCATGCTTACAGATTTCTTTGCTTTTGCCTTGTTAATTTTATCTTTTCCAATTATACTAGCAAACCTTTGTTTATGCAAGCAAATTGTATGGATGAGATGCATTACTGCTAACGAAACCATTACATTGAAGGGTTTTCGTATACTAACTTTGTGAATTGTAACGATATATCTTCTCATTTACTTCCAACTGTTTCTAATTGACTTATCTCTCATTCAATGTTATGTTAATACTGCAAAGCAATTTATTATTGCACATCATTCTAAGGAGGTTTTTTTCATGGCTAACACACATGATTATGGAGAGAGAAGTCTCCAAATGCACTATGAAAAACGTGGTAAAATTGAAATCATTCCTACCGTTCCGGTTAAAACAAGCGAGGACCTTTCCCTTGCATATACACCTGGTGTTGCTACACCTTGTCTTGCTATTCAGAAAGATCCTGAACTTTCCTTCTGTCTGACACGCCGCTGGAATACCTGTCTTGTTGTCACAGATGGTACTGCTGTTTTAGGACTTGGTGATATTGGTCCTGAGGCTGGTATGCCGGTTATGGAAGGAAAATGCGTACTGTTCAAGGCATTCGGTAATGTAGACGCGTTCCCATTATGTATTAAGAGCAAGGATGTTGATGAAATCGTAAATACTGTTGCACTTATTTCTGGAAGTTTCGGCGGTGTTAATCTGGAGGATATTTCCGCTCCGCGCTGCTTTGAAATTGAAAAGAAGTTAAAGGAGCGCTGTGATATCCCGATTTTCCACGATGACCAGCACGGAACTGCTGTTGTCACTCTTGCAGGTCTGATTAACGCATGCAAGCTCACAGGCAGAAAGCCTGAGGAAACCCATATCGTTGTAAACGGTGCTGGTGCTGCTGCAATTGCCATCTCCAAGCTTTTAATCTCCTACGGCTTTGCTGATATTACACTGTGTGACCGTACCGGAATCATCTATGAGGGACGCGAAAAAGGCATGAATCCAGTTAAAGAGGAAATGGCAAAGATCACTAATAAAAAGCACTTACAAGGCAGCTTAGCAGATGCTGTTCGCGGTGCAGATGTATTTGTTGGTGTGAGCGCTCCTGGTGTTCTGACAAAGGAAATGGTTCAGACTATGGCACCACAGGCTATTGTATTTGCGTGTGCTAATCCAACTCCAGAAATTGATCCAAAGGATGCTAAGGCTGGCGGCGCTGCTGTTGTTGCTACTGGAAGAAGTGATTATCCAAACCAGATCAATAATGTACTGGCATTTCCAGGAATCTTCCGCGGTACATTTGATGTTCACGCAAAGGAAATTAACGATGAGATGAAGTTTGCTGCTGCAACGGCTATTGCATCTATCATCCCAGATGATCAGATTCGCGCAGATTATATCATCCCAGAAGCATTTAACCCGGTTGTTGCACAGACTGTAGCTGCTGCTGTCGCAGAGGCTGCAAAAAAGAGCGGTGTAACAAGAGAGTATGAAACATTATGATACCAGATAAACAAATGCACAGTCATGATTTTAATCTTCATGGCTGTGCGTTTTTATTTTAATATTTATTTTTGGTATTTTTTTCTCATTTCTTTTTGGCTATCTTATTTGTTTTATAGCTGCGGCACGCTTCTGCAAATTTTTCGGCAAACTTTGGATTTGAATAATATGACAAATGCGCAAAGCCCCACCAGTGATCACTTCCTGCATGAACACACTCCCAACTTCTTGTTCCAACAGGCTTTTTTGCAATCGCACATTCACCATTATCCTCGCTGTCATAATAATGAAACTCATGACCGCGTATCGTTTCTCCTTTTTGCAAAAAGCTGTCTGTCTTTGAGTTTAATGTCAGATATCCGAAGCGCACAAGCCGCTCTTTTTTCATACAGCATGCATGAATCACTCCTGCCATTTTATATGGTTTTTTCTCTGAATCAAAAATTGTATCATGAAGATACATAAACCCTCCACATTCAGCCAGTGACGGCATTTTATTTTCAATAGCTGATTTTACGGAGTTTCTCATGCTTTCATTTTCTTCCAGTTCTTTTAAATACAGCTCTGGATAACCTCCGCCAAACAGTATTCCATCTAAATCTTTCGGCAACGTATCATCATGAATAGGAGAAAAGAATATAAGCTTTGCTCCAAGTGATTTTAGCAGATCCAGATTATCTTCATAATAAAAACAAAATGCTTCATCTCTTGCCACACCTATTCGAATTGTTTTTTCTGTAAATTTCTGTTTAATGTCACTCTCTACATCATACTCTAATTTGGGTGCGCTCTTTGCAATCTCAAGAATCTGTTCAATATTGGCATTTTCGCAAAGAACTTGTGAAGCAATTTTTAATCTGCTTTGAATATCTTCTAGCTCATACGGCATAACAAGACCAAGATGACGACTTTCAATTCGCACATCATCTCTAACAGGAAAAGATGCAACAACCGGAATATGGAAAGTTTCCTCAATTTCCTTTGCCAGCACTGATGCAAAGGATGATGGCGTCTGATTAAGAATTACTCCCTTTATAAGATGAGCTGTATCATATTGGAGAAAACCGCTTAGAAGCGCCAAAAGTGAGCGTCCCATCCCCCTTGCATTTACAGTCAGTATAATCGGTGTATTCGTTGCTTTTGCAAGTGCATATGATGAAGCTTCCTCACGAATCCCGCCAAGACCATCGTAAAGTCCCATAACACCTTCTATTACTGCCAGATCACGGCTGTCCTGTCCTTTAGCAAGAAGCATTCTAGTTATGCTGTCTTCTGTAAAAAACGGATCTAGGTTTCTTGAGGAAATTCCAAGAACTGTCTTATGAAACATTGGATCAATATAATCTGGTCCACACTTAAAAGACTCCAAATAATAATTTTTCTCCTTAAGTGCCTGCAACAATGCACATGTGATTAATGTCTTTCCGCTCCCACTTTGGGGCGCTGCAATCATAATACGCGCCCCCTTTTTTGCTATTTTTTCATGCTGCACATCTATTTTTGTATTTTCCATGTAACTGTTTCCTCACAATTTTATTCATCTGCTTCCATCTTATCATCTGGCAGCAGATTAAATGATGCAATCAATACTGGATTTTGTGCCTGCATCAAATTGTATGATCCGAGCTTATGCGCTCTGCTTGCCTGAATCTGAGTCAGCTGCACATGCTTAACCGGATACGTCTGAATCAACTTTGTAATCTGCGCAATTGTTTCAAGCGACACAGCATTGATTACGACACGCACTCCTTTACTAGCTTTGTCTGTTTTTCCTTTTGTATTTTCTTTTACTATTAACTTTTTTTGAATAGCAGACAAAATATCACTTAGCACGCCGCTGCTTCCGCCTATAAATACATGAGTTGGTGTCGGAAGCTCTTCAAATCCTTCAGGTGCCTTTTTATTAATCACCACGATCTGATCTGAAAGACCAAGACGAGCAGCATTTTCTTTTGTTAAATTCGCAGCCTCTTCTTTTTGTTCAATTGCAAATACAACAATATCAGGAGACAATCTTGCACACTCTGCACTTACAGAGCCAGTTCCGCTTCCCACATCATAAACGACAGCCTTTTTTGTCAGTTCAAGACGACTTATACTAAGCACGCGGACTTCATTTTTTGTCATAGGTACCTTAGTGCGTGAAAAAATCTCATCATCCATTCCTGGTGTCAATATTTGCTCCTCGCAGTCTTCATTTTCAATTAAACATGTATATACTCCTTCTGGCAAATCAAAAAGCTTTGTCTCAAATTCATCAAGATAAAACGTAAAGAGCCTTTCATCTGGATAGGAAAGACGATAACCTGCACTTATTTTTACATTATTTATCCCCGCTTCTCGAAATTTATTTACAAGCATTTCAAAATCATTTTTCCCAGACAACAATAAAAATACCTTAGTATTCTTTCGCACAAGATTTACAACATTTGTACGCCTTCCATGAATACTTGCAAGAACTGCATCATTCCATGAAACACCAAAATGTGCTGCAAGTGCGCTCACAGATGAAATCCCTGGCAAAATCGTTGTCTCTGATTTTAAGATACCTTTTTCATTCGCTTCATCAAGTGCCTTTTTCATCGACTGTGCACCACTGTAAAAGCCACTGTCACCGGAAAAGGCAGCTGCTATCTTCGTATACTGTGGATGTTCAATTAAATATGAAATAATATCATCCGCGCGATAATAAGGTACTTTTACACCTTTGCCCGGCAAATTTTCAAGCATTCTTTCTGCACCAAATATAACCTCTGCATCCTCAAAGGCATAATAAGCTTCTCTTGTCATTCCATCTGTACTTCCCATTCCTATTCCAGAAAGAATTATTTTTCGCCTGCGTTGTGATAAAATATCTTCCTTTAAAAGTGACTCTAACTTTTTTGCCGTATCATATACATTTTCACATATGTACATAGATGACTTTCTTTCATCGCCCGATATTTCTGTCTGACACACATTTTCTGAAGGCGGCAAAATAGCACAAATTCCGACACCAGCCTTTTTAGCCGCCTCAACCTTTTCCTCAAATCCGCCTGCATGACCACTTATCTTTGTCACCATCCAGTCAATTGAATATTCCCTTAAAATACATTCATTCATCTGCGCAGAAAACGGTCCCTGCATTGCAATGATCTGACGCCCAGTAATGCCATTTGCCGTACATAGACGAATGCTTTCTTCTCCAGGAAGCACACGCACAAAAAGGCGATTCTTAATTGTTTCATTTTTTGCATAGCTGCCCAAATCCTTACTTCCTGTCGTAAGTAAAATATTTCCTGTCTGAAACGACAGCCACGCGCTGCATTCTTCATGTGTCTTAAATGATACAAAACCTTCCTCTGCACTCTCTGTGCTGCGACGCAGACGAATAAGCGAAATAGACTCCTTATCTGCTGCCTGACGGACATTTTGCGATACGATCTGTGCATACGGATGTGTCGCATCAACTACCACATCAAAGCTTCCATCTCTCATAAGCACTTCCATCTCTTCTTCTGTAAGGCGGCCGCAATGCACATCAAGACGTTTATCATTCATAAGCTCAAGCGCATAATCAGTTGCAACGCATACACTGCATTTGATATTCGAATCAGCGAGCAATTCGGCAAGCTCGCGCCCTTCTGTTGTTCCGGCAAATATTAGCACTTTTTTCATCAAAATCACCTACTTTTTATGAATCTTTTGTTTTTTCATTTTTCCTTTTGCATATGAGTATTTATATGATAATTACGTCCTGTCACAAGCTTTCCTTTCACCACATGGCTCTGAGAATTACCGATAAAAACAGTTGTAAACATATCGACCTGTTCATCCTTAAGCTGTTCAAGCGTACAAATTTTATATTCAGTACCCTCTCTTCCAATATTTCGTACATAGCCACACATACGATCTTGCTGAACCTTGCGAAGCAAAATTTCACATGCGCGCTTTAAATAATCTGGTCTTCCCTTGCTTGACGGATTGTAAATGGCAATACAAAAATCTCCGTCTGCCGCCGCTGACAGCCGCTTTTCTATTACCTCCCATGGTGTCAGTCTGTCACTTAAACTTATCACGCAAAAATCATGGCCAATAGGCGCCCCAAGAACAGCTGCACCGCTTACTGCCGCTGTAATACCCGGAATAATTTCAAGCTCACAGTCTGGATACTCTGGGAGAAGATCATACATTAAAGATGCCATACCATATACGCCAGAATCACCACTGCACACAATAGAGGCGATACATCCTTTTTTTGCCTCCTCAAAACAAAGACGGCAGCGTTCCTCCTCCTTTGTCATCGGTGTTGCAATTGTTTTCTTATTCTGAACCAGATCACCAAGAAGCTTTAAATATACTTGGTATCCTGCAATCACATCACTTTCTTCAAGTGCCTGTCTTGCCTCGGGCGTCATCATCTTAGGTGCACCCGGTCCAATTCCTACTACATATATTTTTTGTTTCAAACCAACAACCTGCCTTTCGTTATTTTGTTATCGTCCGCGAAAGCGTTATAAAAAATCTTCTATGGAATGTCTTTAAAATACCGGAAAAAATGTATGCATTGCAATAGCTACAGTTACTCCATCTTTTGCATACTTTCTCGCAAGAAGTATTCCCTGTGGTGCTGCTGCCATTGCAGAGCGCTCACATACATTGTCTACTCCAACAGTCTTTTCAACGAATGCAGAACTGCTGAAATTTCCCGGCACTTGTCTTAACTTTTCTTCAGTAAATGTAACAAACTCAACATTAAAATCTGCTGCTGTCTCAATAAGTCCAGCCTCATCCTTTTTGCGGTCAATTGAAGTAATCTGACAAACTGCCTCTTTCGCAATACCACTTTGAGCTAAACGCTCACAAATTGTCTGTTTAATTAAAGCTGCCTCTTTTTTTCTTCGGCAGCCCACACCAACCACGATGCAGCGCGGCACAAGCCAAAGTGAACCCTTTTTTCCATCTTGTATAAAAGGAGAGATTATGATATCCGCCTCTTTTTCTGGCACTGATTGATCTGATATCTGCTTTTTTTCACTTTCTTTTTCTGATTGCTCAATGCTCTCTTCTTTTAGTACTGTTCCCTCAAAAGAAAGCGTCACTAACATGTTTTCACAGCGCACTGTCACATTTTGATGTGCAAGCGTTTTTGCTGAGACACGAGCAATGCCTTCTTTATTTTGAATAACATAGTTGTTCTTCTGTGCAAATAAATCAGCAGCAAAGCAATGACTGACATCAGTTGCCGTAGTAATTACTGCTTGTGCATTTAAAAAGGCGGCAATTTTACGAGCATACTCATTGGCACGTCCAACATGACCCGACAAAATAGGAATAACATAATCCCCATTTTCATCAATCACAATAACAAATGGATCATGCAGTTTATCCTTTAAAAATGGTGCAATCGTGCGCACTGCAATACCGGCAGCACCAATAAAAATCATTCCCTGTTTTTTTTCAAAGCTTTCTTTCGCACACTCTGACAAACGTATCGCAGAATACGATTTTGATGCACGGCACTTACTTATGCACTTAATTAAATCTCTATCACATTCGCAATCCGCTTGATCCTTTTGCTGTGACTGGAAAAGATATGTGCTTAGCCTCTTTGCCAGAGCCTCTCCCTTTTCTGTAAAGCTAATAATATTGATGTATTTACTTGCCTCTTCCATCTAATGCTAATGCCTCTTCTGTCTTTTTCTTTCTGTACTCTGTCTCAAAGTCAGGCGCATAGAGACACGACAGCGCATAGTCGGACGGTGAGATCGCATCTCCCACAAGAACAACTGCTGTCTTTTTGATTCCATACTTTTCAGCTTCTTCATCAAGTGTGGACACAGTACATTTTAAGCAAAGCTGCTCTGGCCATGTTGCCTTATAAACAATAGCTGCCGGCGTATCTTCGCTGTAACCGCCTGCCATCAATCTCTTTGATAATTCTTTTAAATGACCTGCACTCAAATAAACTGCCATAGTCGCGTGATGCGCGGCAAAGCTTTCAATACTCTCCCTCTCTGGCACTGGCGTGCGTCCTGCCATACGTGTGATAATAAGGCTTTGAGACACTTCTGGTACTGTCAGCTCTAAGTTAAGTGCTGCCGCTGCGCCAAAACATGCCGTTACGCCAGGACAAGTCTCATAACCTATTCCAAGCTCTTCAAGACGGTCCATCTGCTCACGAATTGCACCGTAAATGCTCGGATCACCTGTATGAAGACGCACCATCTTCTTTCCTTCTTCTTCGCCCTTTTGCAATGCATCTATGACCTCATCAAGCGTCATATAGGCGCTATTTAAGCATTCACATCCCTTCTTTGTATACGAAAGAAGCTCAGGATTTACTAGTGATCCTGCATAAATGACAAGATCTGCCTCCTGCAAAAGCCGCATTCCGCGCACTGTAATCAAATCGGCAGCACCGCATCCTGCCCCTACAAATGATACCATATTTTCCTCTCAATCCGCAGCCTCGTTTGCGGCTGCTATGTTTGTCAAGCGGATATTCGCAATCCGCTTCGCTACTTGCTCATAACCAAATAACTGCTTCGCAGTTTATCAGGAGGGGCTTGTCCCCCTCCTGATACAAGCAAGTC
>JABLTR010052718.1_pt1 | contig 14620 bp, 17 predicted proteins | sample 7160071 | NCBI WGS metagenome assembly JABLTR01 (sample SAMN14651230, study PRJNA627086) | human gut metagenome | isolation source: feces | host: Homo sapiens
CGTGCGCCCGTGCGGAACGCGCGGGCGCACGGATCCGCAGACGGCACGACGAACAACAGCGGTCGGCCGCCCCTGCACAACGCGCACGGGCGGCCGGTACCGACAATGGGGATGAAGCTCTTAGCTATCGCTTTCGATGCCTTCTTCGACATCGTCTTCGATGCTGGCGGTGATGCTCTCCGCCTTGTCGAAGTCGAACGCGGTGCCAGCCGCCTCGACCGAGCGTTTCTCGTCGCCTTCATCGTCGAAGTCCTCGACGGAGGCCTCGGCCTCCTGCTTGACTTCTTCCTCGATATGACGGAGATCATCGGCTGCCATGCGGGCCTGCTCGGCCTCGGCCGTCGAGTCGTCGAGCAAAGTTTCTTCCTCCAAAATATCGATATCCATCGATCGCTCCTTTCCTTCCGAGCGGCACGGGCCGCGCCCGCGCGTCTTGTCCGCATCATTCTACGCACGGCGCAGGGCGGACACGACCACCGGGGGGCTACGGTGCCGCAACGGCTGAACGACGCAAGAGGGAACAGCGGTGCGATGCGCTCGGGGCGCACTCGGAACTCCCATGCGTTACGCGTGCGCATGCGGGGCGTACTGCGCGCAGATGGAGCTGCATCGAAAACGACGCAGCTCCAGGTCGATGGCACGTTCGCTGTTCTTTTTCTGGCAGGTAGCCGACGATCGTCCTAACGCACTTCTTGTCCGGTGGCAACCTTCCCCGCAACACGGCCGTGCGTGATCGCCATGCCCACGGAATTGCCCGCTATCGGGGTTACGTACCCCGTGCCGAAGCGTCCGCCGAGGCAGTTCCCCGCCGCCCAGAGTCCTGGAATCTTCTTCCCGTCGCCGTCCAAGACCTGCAGATGGCCATCGGTGAGCAGACCGGCGAAGCACACGAGGCCTATGCCGCTCCAGCGCTCGTTCTCGAAGAAGGAGCCGATGTAGGGAGGCTCGTCGATGGGAGACATGAACTTGTCATCTTTGTCGAAATCCGCATCGTGTCCCTGCTTGCAGAGCTCGTTGTAGCGTTCGACCGAAGCTGCCGCCTCCTTTGCCGCTTCGTCGGAAAATCCCATGAAACCGCACAGCTCCTCGATGGTATCTGCCTTGTACACGATATGCGGCTGGCGCTCGCACTCGACGCTGTCGCGGCATCTGCCTCCGTTAGGGTCTCCCACCGGCACGTTGTCGACGTCTTCCTTAAGCTCCGTTATGTACTCTTGCCTGCCGGCATTGGGGGCGCCGAGCTCGATGCCACCCCTCTTCAAGACATCGAACCACTTGCTGTCGGAAATGGTGCAGATCGGGCCGAGCGGCTGCCTGAGGCTGTTCGCCCAGGCATTGGTGACGGCGGCCTCGTTCATGAAGCGCTTCCCCTCACTATTGAGCCACAGATAGGGAACCGTGCCCCAAGGAGCGCCCGTCCAGTGGTAGTTGAGGATGGGCCTCGGAAGCGGCTCGATCTGGCCGCCAACCCAGCAGGCCATCTTATGGCCGTCGCCCTCGCAGAAGCTCTCGGCGCGGATGTCCTCCGGCCCCTTGCCCGCGCGCGCCGCGAACTCCGATATCTCGGCGAGCAGCGCCCAGGCCATATCGACGTTGCCGCCGAAGTCGCCCGCACAGAGGATGACGCCCTTCGACGCGTTGTAGCGCGTGTACGTTCCGTCCGCGTTCTCGGCGTACACCCCGACAACGGCGCCGGAATCGTCGGTGATGAGGCGGCGCGCACGCTGCTCGTAATGCCACTCGGCGCCCAGCTCCTGGCTCTTCAGGATGGAGAACTGCTGGATCTCGTCAAGGCGAGAGTAGTCGTTCGACTCGATGCCGGACTCATCGCCGATGACATGGCTGATCTCCCCTACCACGGAAGCTGTGGATGCCCACGTTTTAAACCCGCCCTGCATGACCGGGTATTCCACCGGCCCGTCCAGAACTCCTGCAGCCTGCGGAACGTACATCGAGCTGGGATCGATAGGGCTGACGTTCGGATCCGAGCGCTTGACCGGTTTGATCCGATCGTCCGGCCAGTTGACCAGACTGATCATATGGTCGAACGTCTCGCCCGAGTTGTAGACGAAGCGCTTGATAATCTCGGCGTTGTTCCTGCCCGCACACCTCATCATGAACTCGTTAACGATCTCGCCCTCGTCGTAGGGGCCGAAGCCCTGATCGATGAGCCACTGCGAATTGACGTGGCCCACGTCCCTGCCCTTGACCTTCCGGAACTTCTCAGACGAGGATTCGAGCACGTGAACCTTCGCCCCGCCCTCCGTTGCAGCCAAGGCGGCTTGGATTCCTGCGTTTCCTCCGCCGCAGACGACGATGTCTCCGTCGAAAGTCTCGGCGACATCGGCTTCGTCGATCTCGGGAGGCGCGCCCAACCAGTCTATGCCCGTTTGATAATAGTCGTTCGGATTACCCGAGGCGCCGCCCGTCGAAACGGCGTCGCTCGAATCCGCCTCGCCCGGCTTCGTCGATGAAGGAGTGCAACCCGGCAAAACGGCAGCGCCCGTAGCCAACCCGGCGCTTACGGCGAGACCAGCCCCTAAAACGGCTCCGCCTTTCAACAGGTCCCTTCTTGAAACGTCCATCTTTACCCCTTTCCCCGTTTTCGATGCAGCAATTCCATCGGGCTCCCCATTTATCCATCGTTCTATATATATAGAACTTCCCGATTGCTGCATCATAGACTCTCAATATTCCCCTGTCAACATGCTTTTACAATATCAAGAGCAGCGCTTGCCCTATGTAGTCTGCGCCCATGCCTACATGAAGGAAAAGAAAACGAAGGGCGCAATCGCCTACCACCGTAAGCATGGCGCCAATCGCAAGGATCCTCCACCCTGCTCTTCCCCTCAGGAACAGGCTCAATACCGATAAGATGAGCGGCGCGACGAGACCCCCCGCGATCACAAGCCCCCAGAACGGCAAAGAGCAGCTGCCGGACAGGAGCAACTCGGCCGAAACCTGAGCGGCGAATTGCTGGGAGGGCTGCGCGCCCGATCCGCCTTGCAGCATATTCGCCAAGTAGAAGAACAGCAGCGCGCTCTCGACGGCCACCACGCCGATAACGATGCCCGCGAAAAGCCGGCGCCGTGTGCGTGAAACCTTTCGAGCGCTACCTGTGAGAACCGCAAGCGAGGCAACAACGTTCAAGCCTGCTCCCAGCGCACTTGCAACGAACAGACACGGCAGAAGCCAGGAATTCCAGAAGGGAATGCCCGGGGCTGCCTTGAGCAGCATCCCCGTATACAACGCCATGAAAAACGCGAGGACGAGGCCGACCAGCGAAAAAACTGTTCGCAGCCTTTTGCGCAAACCAGGATGCTCTTCCCACACTCCGGAAAGCAATTCCGATGTGTTCCTCGTCGTAAGGAACGCGGTGACAGAAAAAACGACCAGAGCCGCAAGCGCCGCCCACGCGCCCAACGCCATCCATGAGGCAAGGTGGCTGAAGCTCTGCCACATGAGCAACGCCCTGCCGGGATGAACGACCTCGGAGAGTAGCGAAAGCAGCCCCGCCGCGATGCACGCGACGGCTATCCAGTAAGAAACCGCAAGCGCCCGTCGATGCCGCTTGCGGCGCACGAATCCCAGCAAGGTTGCGGCGATGAACGTTCCCGCACCCAGCCCCCCGAGAAAGAGGTAGAGCGCGACCTGCCATCCCCATGCCGTTTGCAGTTCGATCATGTGCGATCCTTGCCGGTTTCAGCCATCAGACGCCTTCATGAAAGGTCAAGTCAGATAGAACGAAGGCTCGGTAGGCGATTCGAGCAGCCCAACCTTCCCCACCGCCTCTTCTGCCCGCCGATGCAGGTCTTCGAGTTTTCCATACTGCAGCGCTTTCGCCGGACAAGCCTGTACACAGTATGGATCCTTACCGGGTTTTATACCGGCACCGAGGCAGCAGTCGCACTTGTCCATGCCGAGCGACGTGTAATGCGGCACCCCGAAAGGGCAAGACGCATGGCAGTACTTGCACCCGATGCACCGGCTCTGATCTACCTCCACAATTCCGTCTGCGCGCTTGGTTATGGCTCCAGCAGGGCAGACGGCAACGCAGGCGGGCTGTGCGCAATGCATGCACGAAACCGAGACGAACCTCGACTCCCCTCGATCAAAAACGTACGAGATAATCCTTCTGCGCGCTTCGCAGTCATCGGGCGTGCTGTTTGCCTCGCGGCAGGCCGCCACACACGAAGCGCATCCGGCACAGACCCTTGAATCCATCCAGAAACCGTATTGGGCAAGCCCCTTCTTGGGAGCCTCGGAGGAAGCGGCCGAGCCGGAGGGGACGCAGGAGGAAAGCGCTGCTGTTGACGCCGCTGCGACGCACGCCGCCAATGCGGAACGCCGCGTGACCGAACGCGCCGGCTTCATACGATCCACTCCCACTCCTCCAATCGAGTGTCGTACATGCGCTTCTTGTAAAGATCCTTCGATTTCGCTCAGGATGGCAGCCGGGGGCGGCTGTTGATTGTTCGCAAGCAATAGAATACTATATCATCAACAGGCAAAAGAGAGGGTTGTCCATGAACCCGTTCGACTCCTTTTCGATCGACAAGAAGAGCGATATCCCAATCTGGGTGCAGCTGAAGCAACGCCTCGCATATCTCATCGCATCGGGCACGTACAAACCGGGCGATCAGCTTCCGACCGTACGAGAGCTGGCCGTTCAGCTGGACATCAACTACCACACCGTGAACAAGGTCTATCACGAGCTGGAAGGCAGCGGGCTTATCGAAGTGCAGGCCGGTCGGGGATCCCATGTCGCCGACCTCGACGATTCGCGCTTTATCGCATTCGAGGGCGAGCCGCATATGATAACGTCCGAATACGTCTCCAAGCTTCTCCAGCTGGGCATGACCGCCGAAGAGGTCGTGCGAATCGTGGCGGATTGCCTGGGCGTCTGCATTACGATCGACTCGAATTCAAAGAACGCTCCTATGGGGGAAAGGGCGCAGCGTGTCGGGTAAGAAGAGGAAGAACGCAAAGCGAAAGAGCAGATTGCCCGTCGCCGTGCGCTCCAAGAAACCCCTTTCTTCCCGTATGGGCGTTTGGCTTTTCGAGATTTTCACGTTCATCGTCTCCGCTCTTCCCTTAGGCCTCGTGTTGTATAACGGCTGGCACTTCGGGTTGGTGCTCATCGCCCTCGCTTATCTGGCTACCGCCTTATTGACGGTGCACGTCACGCAACAATGGGAGAAAGTAGTCGTGCTGCGCCTGGGACGCTTCAATCGAGTGAAAGGACCGGGCATCTTCTTCACCATCCCTTTCCTTGAATCGGCCGCACTGCGCGTTGACCAGCGTATCATCGTAACGCCGTTCTCTGCGGAAGAGGCGCTTACCGCCGATCTCGTGCCAACCGATATCGATGCCGTTCTTTTCTGGATGGTAGTGAACCCTCAAAAGGCATGGTGCGAAGTGGACAACTACCCCAACGCCGTTTCATGGTCGGCGCAAACGGCGTTGCGCGATGCCATTGGCAGAATCAACCTTGCCGATATTTCGACGCGACGTTCGCAGCTCGATTCCGAACTGCGGGAAACGCTGAGCGCGAAAACGAGTGATTGGGGCATCTCGATCCTATCCGTCGAAATCCGCAACATCCTCATTCCCGAGAACCTGCAGGATGCGATGTCGCGGGAGGCGCAGGCTCAACAGGAAAGCAATGCGCGCGTGATCCTCGCGGAGATCGAAAACCAAATCGCAGAGCTGTACGTGGAGGCGGCAGAGCTCTATCGCCAGGATGAGATCGCGCTCCAGATACGTATGGCAAGCATGGTGAACGAAAGCGTGAAAGAGGGCGGCGGCAACAATCTCATCGTGGTTCCCAGTTCCTTCAGCGAGGGATTTAATGCCGGAACCATGAAGGACCTCAAGGATCTCTTCGCGAAACAAGGATAATCGAAATGCGGAGAAACGCAGGGAGGAAACCGGAAGCGCCCGTCATGGCGGGTTTCGTATTCTGCCTGCTCGTTGCAACTGTTTTAATCGGCTGTCAATCAACATCTGCGGACAAAGCGTTGATGCCCGGGATCGTGGCGGTCGAACAGGTCTCTCTGCAAGAAGATTTTACTTGGAAACCGGAGCTCGAATGCGCACCGTGCCATTCCCTCGAGGCGAAAACAGCAGCCGCCTCTGCTTGCACGGATTTTTCCGATGCGCCATCGAACTGCGTGAACTGCCATGATGACGCCCCGGAGCTGACAACCGTCCATACAGGCATCCGGAATGCCAAGCCCACCGCAGAGCTCATGCGCACCGCAGTTGAGAACGACGCCTGCACGGGCTGCCACGACACGGCCGACCTCGCCGATAGGACACGTGACAGCATCGCCCTCGTCGACAGCAACCAAACAACGATGAACCCCCATGCATTGCCGGAGAACAAAGGGCACTCGAAGATTGGCTGCACCGACTGCCATACCGCACATGAATCCACCGACGTTCTGGAGAGAGCGCCTCAAGCATGCCAGAACTGCCACCATGCAGACATCTACGATTGTGAGACGTGCCACTAAATTCGCACATCGCCTCTTGAAAAGACCTGGACGGAGTCGCATCTTCCCATGCGCCTTCTCACGGCTGGAACAGGCGCGCATACCATCTGGAACGCATATGCTCACCTGCATGCGCACAACTGCTGCTTACGGGAATGGGCGCGAAAGAAAGGGCGCGCAAGCCCTCGCAGCAGAAGAGCCGAAACCCGGCTGGGCTTCGGCTCTTTCACCTAGGGCTTTTATTGCAGCCCGCTCGATGCATCGTTGCAGACTGAGCGAAGAACGGACTATTCGGCCTTGTCCTTCTCCTCCGCCTTGGCGGCTTCGGCATCCTCAGCAGCGGCTTCCTCGGCCTTGTCGGCCTCCTCAACCTGAGCCTCTGCCTCCCGAGCTTCCTCGGCTTCGACCTTCGGCTCCTCGGCCTCGGCAGCCTTCTCCTCAGCCGGCGTCTCGTCCGCAGCCTCGACCTTCTTCGGAGTGGCCTTCTTCGCTGCCTTCTTGGCAGCAGGCTTCTCCTCATCCTTGGCCTTCTTGGCTACGGGCTCGGTCACCAGCTCCATGATAACCATGGGGGCGTTGTCGCCCTTGCGGTTGCCCAGCTTCATAATGCGGGTATAGCCGCCCTGGCGATCGGCGAACATGCCCTGCGCAACCTTCTCAAAGATCTCGCGCACGATTTCCTTATCGTCGGTTGCCGCGATGGCAAGACGACGGGAATGCAGGTCGCCCTTCTTCGCCCACGTGATGATCTTGTCGACGTCAGGACGGATCTCCTTGGCGCGCGACTCGACCGTCTTGATGCGGTCGTTCAGGAACAGGGCGTTCACCAAGCTCTTCTTCATGGCCTTGGTGTGGCTGAAGTCAGTGCCCAGCTTGCGGCCCTTGTAGTTGTGTCTCATGATCTCGTGTCTCCTATAGCTTCAAATTGAGGTCCATGGAAATGAGTTTGTCCTTCACTTCCTCGATGGACTTCGCACCAAAGTTCCTGATGTTCAGCAGATCGTTCTCGGAGAACTCGACGAGCTGTCGGACGGAATGGATTCCGGCGCGCTTCAGGCAGTTGTACGAGCGCACCGACAAGTCCAGATCCTCGATCTGCTTATCGAGCTCTGCGTTGGACTCCTGCCCCTCCGGCGCGAAGATGGAGGGAACCTCGCCCTCTTCTTCGTCGATGACGTCGGACAGGCTCAGGAAGGCGCCCATATACTGGTTGATGATATTAGAAGCGCGGCACACGGCCTCGGAAGGCAGGATGCTGCCGTCCGTCTCCACTTCCAGCACCAGCTTGTCGTAGTCCGTGCGCTGGCCGACGCGGGTATCCGTGACATTGAGCGTGCAACGGCGCACCGGCGAGAACAGCGAGTCGACATGGATGATGCCGATGGGGTCCTCGGTGCGCTTGTTGCGCTCGGCCGACACATAGCCGCGGCCCACTCCGATGCGGATCGTCATGTCCAGCTGACCGCCATCGGCAACCGTAGCGATAACATGCTCCGGGTTGACAAGCGTGAATTCGGTCGGGATGTCGAGATCGGCACCCGTCACCGTGCAGGGTCCTTCCGCCGACACATGCGCCGTAGCCTCTTCGATATCGTCGTTGAGCGCGGAGAACACGAGCCCCTTGACGTTCAGGACGATATCGGTGATATCCTCGATAACGCCTTCGGCGGTCGTGAACTCATGCTGCACGCCATCGATCTGGATCGCGGTCGCTTTCGCGCCGTCCAGCGACGAGAGCAGCACACGGCGCATGCAGTTTCCCAGCGTATAGCCATAGCCGCGCTCCAGCGGTTCCACGATGAAACGCGCTACGGTCTCGTTAACTTCTTCCGTTGTTACTGTAGGCCTCATGAACTCTGTCATGCTGTATAAGCCTCCTTACTACGCCGCGATTACTTCGAGTAGAGTTCGACGATGAGCTGTTCGCGAATGTCCAGATCGATTTGATCGCGTTGCGGGAGAGCCAACACGCTGCCCTGCAGCTTCTCGATATCAACTTCGAGCCATGCCGGCACCTGGAAGCGCGCATTCGACACGAGTGCGCTCTTGATGACCAGCAGGTCCTTCGACTTGGGAGCGACGGCCACGACGTCGCCGGCCTTCACGCGCAACGACGGGATGTCGACGCGCTTGCCATTCACGGTAATGTGGCCGTGGGTCACGATCTGACGAGCCTCCTTGCGCGTGCGGGCGAACCCGAGGCGGAAGATGACGTTGTCGATACGGGACTCCAGGATGCGCATAAGGTTCTCGCCCGTGACGCCCGGCATGGACTTGGCCTTCTTGTAGTATCCGCGGAACTGCTTCTCGAGCACCCCGTAGATGAACTTGACCTTCTGCTTCTCGCGAAGCTGCATGCCGTATTCGCTTTCCTTGCGACGGCGCTTGGGCTCGCGGATGGAGGTCTTGCTGCTGCTGTAACCCAGCACCACCGGATCCAGGCCAAGCTGACGGCAGCGCTTTAGAACCGGAGTTCTATTGATTGCCATAGTTAATCGATCCTTTCAAACTACACGCGACGACGCTTGCGGGGACGGCAACCGTTGTGCGGGATGGGTGTGCAATCCTGAATGCTGGAGACTTCCAGACCAGCGGCCTGAAGCGAGCGTATGGCCGTCTCGCGGCCCGAACCCGGGCCCTTGACGAACACGGCGACCTTCTTCAGGCCGTGCTCCATCGCCGTCTTCGCAGCGGCCTCGGCGGCCATCTGCGCCGCAAACGGCGTGGACTTGCGGGAGCCCTTGAAGCCAACCGTGCCAGCGGACTGCCATGAGATCACATTGCCCTGAGGATCGGTGATGCTCACGATGGTGTTGTTGAACGTAGACTTGATGTGCGCGGCACCCACGGCGATATTCTTGCGCTCGGAGCGCTTGATGCGGGTGCGCACGTTTTTCTTAGCTGCCACTTCTCGCTACCTCACTTCTTCTTTCCGCCGATTTGCTTACGAGGACCCTTGCGCGTGCGCGCGTTCGTGTGCGTGCGCTGACCGCGAACAGGCAGGCCGCGACGATGACGCAGCCCTCGGTAGCAACCGATCTCCATGAGGCGCTTGACGTTCTGCGAAACCTCGCGGTGCAGGTCGCCCTCCACCTTGATGTTAGCCTGAATGTAGTCGCGCAGCTTCGTGAGATCATCCTCCGTGAGGTCCTTGACGCGGACGTCAGGATCGACGCCGGTCTCGGCGAGAATCTTCTTGGAGGTGGTCAGGCCAATGCCGTAGATGTAGGTCAAGCCGACTTCAATGCGCTTGTCGCGAGGAAGGTCGACACCAACAAGACGTGCCATAGGTTATTCTCCTCTTTCTTCCTAGCCCTGACGCTGCTTATGGCGCGGGTTCTCGCAAATGACGAGCACCTTGCCATGGCGTCGGATGATTTTGCACTTGTCGCACATTTTCTTGACCGAAGGGCGTACCTTCATAATTGCTTCCTTTCGGTTATGCGTTCTTATATCTATCTGTCACGTCCAGCCGCAGACGATGATTTTCCTCACTGTTTGCCCAACCGCATGCCCGACCGACCTGCACCCCTGCCGACACACTACGCTCCGACACCCGTCGAAACCTTTCGACGATCGTCCTTCTCATCACAGAATCTGCACACCGCATCCACGCGCCGCGCAGATACCGCCCTATTTGAACCGATAGGTGATGCGACCTCGATTGAGATCGTAGACGGAAAGCTCGACCGTCACTTTGTCACCCGGCAGGATCTTGATGTAGTGCATGCGCATCTTGCCGGAAATGTGGGCCAATATCTTGTGCCCGTTTTCGAGTTCCACCCTAAACATAGCGTTTGGCAACGCCTCGAGGACCGTTCCCTCGAGCTCGATGACATCTTCTTTGGTCAAAAGTGCTCCTTCAAGCAAATGGTCGTTAAGCAGCAGCTGCAAATGATACCAAATTATTGACAAGATGTGCAAGAGAAAATACGAGCGCACGATACCAACAAACCTGCTGGTTCGGAACATGCCTGCATGCCAGGCCTGCGGTCTGTGCCGCGCAGTCCTCGTCGCAGAAACGGGACCGCCAGGTATTTGCGCACTGCGCAGCCGCCTTGTCGGCTTCGACGTATCCGCAACGCTCGAACTAGCGGCGCGCGGCAGTCTTGCAAACGATTGCATCAATGATACGTGTTTTGGGCGCATGGTCAAGGGAGGATTTCAGAAACCGCGGTATCCTCAGATCGGAAGCAGCGATGCGAGAACATGGGATTGAGGAGGTTGCAGAGGATGTTGTCCCCCCCCCGTTTGCGATAGCGGGGCCAATCAATCGACATACGAATTTCGGCGAAAGCTCGCATGAGACTACGATGGCTGGGCCACCAGGATTCGAACCTGGATAGCTGGTACCAAAAACCAGAGTCCTGCCGTTGGACGATGGCCCAGTGGAATCGAACCGCGAAACGTGCAGGGAGAAGAAAATGGTGGGCCGTGAGGGAATCGAACCCGCGACCTTGGGATTAAAAGTCCCCTGCTCTACCAACTGAGCTAACGGCCCACGTCCGCTGCATGCGCGAGTACCCATTTTAGCCGGGCGTGCGGAGCGGGTCAATGATTATATTCGGAGATGCAAACGGTGCATAATGCCAACAGAATCGCGGATCGGGGACGCGGGGCGTCCAGGAGGGCGAACGAGGCAGGGTGAAGGCAACCCGTCAGAATGAAGGCATCGTGGTGAAATCTTGAAGCAGAACAGGAAGCGTATAATGAAGGGGTTTCCTCATGCGCACCCCCTCGATGAAAGGCGTGACAGCTCTCATGTGGTGCTCCAAGATACTGGTCGCCTACGACGGATCAGCCCCTTCAGCCAAGGCCATTGACCTCGCGCGCGCCATTGCGGCGCAAGACGAACGTGTCGAACTTGTGCTCGTCCATGTGCTCAAGCTGTATGGCATGGGCACCGGTGCTGAAGCTGCGCTTTTCGACGAAGCCGACCGCATCCTGCATGATCTGCAGCGCACCGCAGACGAGGTGCCGAACAACGCGCATGCCAAGCTGCTGAAAGGAACCTCGCCCGCTGACCTCATCCTCAAATGCGCCCAGGATGAAGGCTGTGACCTCATTATCATGGGCAGCAGGGGACAGGGAGGCGTTAAAGGATATCTGGGCAGCGTGAGCTACGCCGTGGTGCAGGGGTCTCCGGTGGCAGTGCTCATCGCAAAGGACACGCCGGACAAGAAGCCGCTCAGCTAATATGGCCTCTTCGCACACAAAGCTTTGGACGAAGGACTTTGTCCTGGGCACAGGAGTGAATTTTCTGCTCATGGTGAACTACTATGGGCTCATGGTGGTCGTCGCAAACTACGCCATGCGCCTCTACGACGCACCGGCTTCGTTGGCAGGCCTGGCTGCGAGCATCTTCATCATCGGCACGCTGGTTGCGCGCATCGCAACCGGACGCATTCTGGATCGTATCGGCCGCAAGCGGATGCTCGTGATCGGAGCGGCGCTCGAGGTGGCATTCTCGGCGCTGTATTTGGCTGGCATGGACTTCGGCATGCTGTTCGTGCTGCGCTTCCTGCACGGCTTCGCCTTCGGTGCCTGCTCGACGTCAATCGGCACCATCGTAACGGCCCTTGTGCCCGACGATCGCAAGGGCGAAGGCGTGGGCTACTATATGTTGTCCGTCACGCTCGGAGCGGCTGTCGGCCCCTTTCTGGGAATGTACCTGACGCAGACTGCCGGCGCGGAAACGCTGTTCGTGGTGGCAGCCATCGCCGCTGCTTTGGGTCTGCTTGCCGCAACGCAGCTGAAGGTTCCCGAGCTGCGCGACGAACGCATGGAAGCCGCCGCAGGCTCCATGCATGAAAGCGTGGAGCAGAAGGCACGCGAGATCGCTGAGGAGGAGCGCGACGAACGTGCAGGCGGATTCCGTGTTCCGCAGCCCCGTCTGTCCAATTATCTCGAGCGGAGCATTATTCCCATCAGTGCCGTCTGTGCGCTGCTCTTCTTCTGCTATTCGAGCCTGCTCGCGTTCCTTACACCCTTCGCCGCCGAACGTGGGTTGGAGACTCCTGCGAGCTTCTTTTTCGTCGTGTACGCCATCGCAACGTTCGTCACCCGCCCCTTCACAGGCAAGCTGTTCGACCGGAAGGGAGACCGCGCGGTCATGGTGCCCGCGTTCATCGCGTTCATATGCGGCATGGCATTGCTTGCGACCGTCTACCGACCCGCCGCGATGCTCATCGCCGCCGCGTTGCTGGGCTTCGGTGTGGGAACCGTGCAGGCAAGCGGCCTCGCATTGGCGGTGCGCATCGCGCCTGACGATCGGCTGAGTCTGGCAAACTCGACCTTCTACGCGCTGCTCGACATCGGCGTAGGGGCCGGACCGTTTCTGCTCGGCATCATCCAGCCGCTCTGGGGCTACGACGGCCTGTTCACCGCCATGGCCGGCGTAGCCATCATCGCCCTTGCGGCCTACCTGTGGGTGAGCCGAGCGAACGGCACTATGCGGCGCAAGCTGAAAGAGCTCGACGAGTCGTAGGGCACTTGGCCCATGGGCATCGAGAGCGGGAAGCGCTCGCAGAGGCTTGCCTACCCTTCGATTGGGACGAACGTATCCTTGTCGGGAGCGAAGGACTGCATGGCCTCGATGGTACGGGCGAACAGTTCGTCCAGCTCCCAACCGAGCATCTCGGCTCCGGAACGGATGACGTCGCGGCTCACGCCGGCGGCGAAGCGCTTGTCCTTGAACTTCTTCTTGAGTGACTTCACCTCGAAGTCCATGACGCTCTTGCTCGGGCGCATGACGATGGCCGCGCCGATGAGGCCCGTCAGCTCCTCGGTGGCAAACAGGATCTTCTCCATCTGGAGTTCCGGCTTGGGAAGCTCGGTGTTGAAGTCCGACGTGTGGCTCTGAATGGCACGGATAAGCTCGGACGTGCCGCCTGCTGCTTCGATGTCCTTGGCCGCATAGACGGTGTGCAGCTCGGGTTCGTCGTCGTGCTCCTCCCAATCCAGGTCGTGCAGCAGGCCCACGATGCCCCAGAACTCCTCATTGTCCGGATCGTACTCGCGCGCGAAGTACCGCATGGTCTGCTCCACCGTCTCCGCATGCTCAATATGGAACGGATCCTTGTTATGCTCCTGCAACAACGCAAACGCCTCATCGCGCGTCATGCCGGCTTCAAGCGTGGCCATGTAATCTCCTCTCGACGTTGTTCGCTTATGCTACCGCAAATCGCACGCTCGCGGACAGCCCTTTTGCGAGCCCGGCTGAGCAACGCAGCTCGCACGGCATACCCGCTCCGGCGAAGTCGTTCCCATCCCTTTCGACATACCCGGCGCAGCCGCGCGCTTCATGCTGGAAACCGTATGGGAGGCCCGCGCTGAAACGCTGCTGCGAGGCTCCCTGGCAGCTCCCGCGTCCTGCATGCGCATCGTCGCCGGGAGGCTCGGACGGCTAGAATACAACTCCGAGCGCATTCGCTATGAAGCCCCATACGACACCGGTGACGTACAGCCCTGCGATGATGGCGACATTCTGCTTCCAGTGGCGGTTCGTACGCACGAGCACAAGCAAGCCCACGCCTGCGCTCACAAGCAGGCCAGCGAGCATCGCGCCTGAACCGAGCACGCCGCTCACATAGAGCTGCGCGACAACGATGCTGGCGGCGCAGTTAGGCACGAGGCCCACAAGTGCCGCCCCGAAAACCGAAAGCGCCGGGTTCGCGCTCAGAAACTCTCCCAGCACGTCCTCGCCCACCACTTCCAAGACGCCGTTCAGGACAAGGGTGATGAGGAAGACGAACAAGGTGACCTGCAAGGTGTGCTTGATGGCGCTTTTTAGGATGCCGCCTTCGCCATCATGGCAGTGGCAGTGGTCGCGCTCGCATAGCTCGTGAATGTGCAGAGGCGAATCGATGCGACGTGCGATGCGCATGCCCGCATCAACCAAAAAGCCCATCACCATGCCGATGACGATCTTCGCAGCGAGGATCTTCAGGATGACGACCACCGGCACCTGCTCGGCGATGAAGATAGGCAGCATCTCATCGGACGTAGACAAAAAGACCGCGAACAGTGTCCCGAGCGTGATCACGCGTCCCGCCCACAGCGTTGCCGCCGCAGCCGAGAAGCCGCATTGCGGCACGACGCCCACAAGAGCGCCTACCGCGGGC
>JABLTR010000673.1_pt1 | contig 14596 bp, 16 predicted proteins | sample 7160071 | NCBI WGS metagenome assembly JABLTR01 (sample SAMN14651230, study PRJNA627086) | human gut metagenome | isolation source: feces | host: Homo sapiens
CAAGGACGAATACGGCGACTCCTACAAAGGTTCGCTGTCGTTGACGCTCAGCCAGCAGAACGCGGTGTCTGTGGACGACCCCGATTTGACTGATACGGTGAGCAAAGCCAAGGACAACAACGAGCTGGATCTGTCTTGAGCAGAATCAGAATGTGCGGAACGCCGTGAACAGATCATCGACGTGACGTCGCATGTGATTCACAGAACGGGTTTTGGGGCTTTTCCGTTCGTCAGGTAGCCGAAGCATGCGGATTGACCGAGCCGGCGGTCATATACCATTTCAAGAACAAAGTCGGCTTGCTGATTGCCGTGCTGGAGCATCGTGATCGGGAAGACATGGCTACGTTTGCCCATTCTCTTGGCGTTGAACCTGAGGATATGTGGAGCGGCAACGCGCAGTTCGGCATTCGTGATATCTGTGCTGCCCTTATGGAGCGCAATGCGGCTCAGCCAGAGATGGTGCGGTTGTATATACCGTGCTACAAGGCGAATCGTTGAACGAGCATCATCCTGCCTATGAGTATTACCAAAAACGAGAACATCGCGTGATGGACACCTTAACCCGAGCAGTCGAGCGTGACGGTTTGGCAGATCCTCGTCGCGAGGCGCGGACTGCTTTGTCGATGATGAACGGCATTCGGGTCCGTTTGGCTCAGGGATCGGGCATCGGTCGATTTAGTGGCCGATTGGAATGCCTATGCCGACTTCCGGTGGCCTCGACAGTCGTGAGGCAATAAGACTTTTCTCGTGAGATACGCTATCGGCGTGTCGTCATCTTTTTGTTGCAATACGCAGAAAATGCAAGAACAAAAACCCTTGGAATCGGACTGATTCCAAGGGTTTTGTTGTGTCTGTGGAGCTAGCCGGGTTCGAACCGGCGACCCTCTGCTTGCAAAATCCTTGTACTTTCGGTCTCGATACCTTATTTTACAAGGGTTTCTAGCTACCCAAGTTGTCGCTTGCATCCCCTGTGCATCCTTAAGCGCGAAAATAGGCCGTTTGACTGACTGGAATTGAAGAATATAGACGGTAAAAACCGGGTAATGTGTGAGGCATGACGGTAAAGACCAACAAGCAAGCCATGCAAGAGCTTGAACGCGCCTTGCGTTCTTTCGGCGTGCCTGTTGCGTCGCACGATGAAGTGCAATCAGGAACAAGCCGCCGTGCCCGCCGCCGCAAGTTCTCTAATGCCGCGTGGCACGATTCCATGCAATGTGTTGTCAGTGGTTCCGCGCCGGTCGTTCGCCATGCTCGGCGTATTGTCATGCAATGCATTGAAGAGCAACGCTGGAATGACTTGGCTGCATTGCTGAGTATCCCGCCGTTTGCCATACCGCATGACAACGCAATGCGCCAGTGTTCCGCTATCGCGGCACACTCGCTAATCGAGGAACTACGCAACAACCCCAGTGATACAGAGGCGTTGCGTTCTGCAATATTCCACGTATCGCAGTTGGTTATCAGCAACGTACAGCGCTACGCGGATAGGGCAACGGATATGCAAGTGCTATCGGCTTGCGAGTCCCTGCCGCAAGTATGGTGCGGCTCTCTGCTGTTCATCGCATGGGCGTTGATAGCGCGCCTTACTGATGAATCACGGCGAACGCTATACGCATTCCGCCCGCCGCCCGATGTATCGCCAACCGTGACGCGCCTTATAGTCGCGTCCATCCTTGCGCCGCGCGCGCCGCAAGCATACCCCACTAGCGGATACAGCAACCGGGCTGTAGCCGTGTGGGGACAATATCGCGCCTAACCCGCCTCTAGGTGCGTTCCTTGCGGTTGTAGCCCTGTTTCATCTCGAAACGGGGTTAATCCATCATGCGTGAAAACAAGCGCACGCCAAAACTCTTAGCCAGCAAGTATGAAGTTGCCGACATGCTCGGTGTCTCTTCGGTCACTGTGGAACGCCTGACAGCTAACGGCGCATTGCCTGTTGTGCAAATGCCTAGCACTGGCAAGGTGGGCCGTCCGCGCAACATGTACGCTATTGCAGACATTCAGCGCTTCATAGAATCGCACACCGTCACCAAAGCAACGGTATCGGTCTCTAATCATGGCAAGTCCAGACGTAAGGGCGCTTGCTGCCGCTCTGCCGTTGCCACCCTCGAAAAGCTGGGGGTGACGAATGAAGCGTAAGCCCATTGACAAGAGTACGGGACAACTAAAGAGCTATGCAGTGTCAGCGCTGTACCTGTACATAGCCGAACAGTTCCGCCACCACGAAAGAACATACAAGCAGATTACCTATGCAGCACTGGCGCGTCATGTCGGCCTACCGTGGGTGTTCGCCGGGGACAATACGCCGCTTATAGTCGTGCTGCGCGCTGCATTGGCAAGAATGGAATCCGTGGGCATGGTAGGCGTTAAGCCGTGTACGCATGACACCGTCCTTGTGCGGCTTCTATGCAGCCCCCGCAAGCTGCGCCGCTATGGTGACGATTACGTGTGGCATGTTTTCGATAGCGAATGGGCGCGCGGGGATACAAGCAAGGTGGGTTAGCCGTGGGGTTCACATTGCTAAATACAGCCTTCTTGCTGCGTGTGCCTTATGACAAGCTCGGCAGTCTGCCGAACGCTGCTGCGGCTAAGGCACTGCGTGAACGTGACTGGAACATGCTCAACTACTTGTCTTGTAGGTCAGTAGACCCGCAAACGTACTTGGCCGGTAAACTGCGCGAAGAATACGAAAAAGACCCCGACAAGTACAATGCTAGGGCCCGTCCGCTGGCATGTTGGGTCTGCCGCCCTATGGGTGAACTGATAAGCAGCGTACTTGGCAAGGATGACGTGACCACAAGCACCGTGAATATGGCTATGGATAGCTTGCGGCGGCTTGAACGTTGCCACTTGCTGCGTATGCATGGCACGCGCCGTAACGGGAAAATGCCATTAACCGAACTGTTGGTTATTGCACGTGCCGAAGAGTTCGGCGTACCTGTGCCGTATCCGAAGACCAAGAAGAGGGGCAACACGGCAGCGTCACCGACCGACCTCGCTGGCAACGAATGGGACACGGGTAACGACATATCCACAATCTGGGAGTCTGACGGCTAGTAGCAACTACCTAGTTGCTATCAGACAACAACTACCTAGTTGCTGTAACTACAACTAGGTAGTTGTTGCTATCGCAACTACCTAGTTGCTACTACTGCAACTACCTAGTTGTTGTTTCGCGGTCACATATAAGGAATAGAAATATAAGTAAGAACATTAATAGTAGTAATACGTTGCCACGTCCCTTGCATTGTGGATAACTGCGCGTCATATCGGCCATGACCGTTTTTTTAAACGGACGGCCTTGGAAATCACCCCGCACCAAGTTTTTTTCACTCCCGACCCAAAATAAAAAAAGCCCGAAGATAGGGGCTGAACCCTGTTTCCCGGACTGATTTTGCTTTCAAATAGGGAATCTAGTTCATAACGTGTGTCGTAACATGACCTCGCTGCTTAGGTAATCCCAAGAATGAAGCTAACGCTTCATGCAACGTTTATTGATAATTACCTCTCTCCCCCGATTCCGCGCCGCCCCCTCTCCCCTCTTTAACACCTAGACATAGAAATAGGCCGGGCAGCAACGTACCCGGCCTATTGCTTTGCTATTCGGTCATATCCACGTATCTTTCTGCCGACTTGTACATCTCTTCGCGTAGCTGCTCCAAACCAACGGTGATGTTTCCCGATATGGTGCCATCGTTGGTGCTTTGCAGCTCGATACAGCCGCGCTCTTGCAGCAACCGGGCAGCAGCGCGTACCGTACTGCTGCGCCGTGCGTGCCCGTCCGAGTCAATATGCCAAGTTTCCGCGAACGCCTCGGCTGGAATGCAGAACGAACGTGGGCTATCGCCCCGCACCATGTCCACACGCTCCCCGCCGTCGCCCCGCAAGAGACCTACAAGAACACCCGCGATAAGAGTGCTCGCACGCTCAACCGCAATATTGCTAGTGGCCGTCTTGCGGGGTGCCTTGCGCCGTTCACTATGCCCGTTCTCATACCGGTAGTGAATCTTGCCGCCTTCATGTCGCTTTATTTGCGCCGCCGTGTCTTCCACTGGGGTAGCACTCGGCAATGGCGCTGGCGGCTTCGACTCTGTGTTGTTCGCGGTTGGCTGCTGCGTGGGCTGCGCCGTCATGGTGGTAGCGTCCACTAGTTCCCGTAATCGGCTGTCCGGTAGCGCCGTATACGCCATAGTGGTTTCGGTGCTGGCGTGTCCCAACGCCTTGGAGACCCCCAACATGTCGTGAGATTCCGCATAGGCGGTGGTGGCGAACCTATGGCGTAGCTTATGCGCCGTGTATCCATCCGGCAATAGTCGGCTAATGTGCTTGCCGATATAAGACACTTCCACATGACCACCGAAACGCCCCTTGAACACATACCCGTGTGCCGCCGCTATCGCCGCCGCTAAATCATCGGGCAGCGGCACTATGCGCTGTTTGTTGCCTTTGCCATGCACGATAAGTGACCTGTGGCCGCTGGAATCGTTCACCACGTCCCGGCTATGCACCTGAGCTATCTCGGCACGTCTCAGCCCACACTCTGCGGCTAGCAATATCATTAGCCGTTCTGCCGCCGTCGCCTTGCCCATTGCTTCCCGTATGGCGGTATCAGGGCAAGGCATGGGCTTAGGCTGAGGCTTGCGAACACTCGGCAGCATCTCGGCGGGGTTATCGGCTCTCCCCTGCTCGATATGGCAATACCACTTGAAGAACGACGAAAACGAGTTTTTGACGCTCTTCTTGTATGCGCGGCTGGCGCAACGTCCCAACGCTTTTACCAAGTCCTTGGTGGTGACAGCTTCCGGCGATTGCCCGGCCATAGTCGCAAAACGTCGCATGTGGCTTCGCCTTGACGTGATTGTGGCCGGACTGTACCCCATTGCCTCCAAGTAATCGAAATAGGCCGAAAGCGGTTCACGCCATACTTCGGGAATGTCACGGGTCATGCCGCCACCTCCTTACGCTTGCTGCGTGTCACCGACGTAGCCGACTCGCCGCCATCTATGACCCTGAGACCCCTTCGAACCTGTTCGCGCGTCCTTGCCTGTTCCGCAAGGCGTGACATGTTCGCCGCTATCTGTCTGGTGCGCTCTTCTGTGGCGTGCTGGTAGATTAGCGCGGCTTGCGGGGAGCTGTGCCCCATAAGGTTCATAAGTTCCTTAGTGGTGGCTCCCGTCTGCGCCGCGAATGTCGCGCAAGTATGCCGCAAATCATGGAACCGCAAGTCTTCCCGTCCCGCCGCCTTGCGCGCCTCACGGAACCGTTTACCAATCACGTTGTTACTGATAGGTGTGTCCCGGCTGGTGGCGAACACATAGGCATCGTTGTTCTTCTCGGTGAAGCGGCTTAAATGAGCTGTAAGTATCGGCGTGACGTGTGGGGGGTAGGAACACCACGCGCCGCCCCGCGCGTGTCTTGGTCGGCTCCCCCTCAAAGAGTTTGCCGTTTAGCCGATATGTTTGTTTATCCACGTTAAGCCTGTAAGCCGTCTCACCGTCTTCCAGCCGCACTAACACCACATCGGCTCTAGTCAGACCGGCCAACTCGCTAAAGCGAAGTCCTGACCACGCCGCGACATGAATAAGCGCCCTATAACGTTCCGGCATGTTGTCGGCTATTATGCCGATTTGCTCTATAGTGGCCGGTTTGCGTTCTGCCGTGTCCGTAGATGAAGCGCCGACGATGGTGCATGGGTTGAAGCTAATAACTTGGTCACGGTGCGCCGTCTCCATAATGGCATGCAGCAAACGATATGCCTGAGCCGTGCGAGTCTTGCCGGTAGCATCCTTGCGTGGAATATCCCCCGACTGCCTGCGCTGCTCGAAACGTGCCAACATCCAACGCCGCCACTTCTTCACCACACTGGGGGTGATGTCTTTCAACGGGTAGGCTCCAAGGAACGGCGATAAATGCTCATCGATGATACCGGCGTAAAGCAACGTCGTAGTGGGACGTAGCGTCTCTTTCTTATCGATTAGCCAATCAATCGCGTATGCCTCAAACGTCTTAGACGCGGTCTCCATGTCGATAGGGCTATTGGTGTTCAGTTTGGCGCGTATATCTGCCAGCCAGCTAGCCGCCGCCTGTTTGGTGTTGAAGGTGTCCGGCGCATACCTTCGCACACCGGCGCTATCGATGTAGGACGCTTGGTAGCGCCCTGACCTCATTTGAAGAATTTTCCCGAAACTGCGTTTTTTCATTTTCAGCCCTCACTTCGGCGTGTCGTGGGTCTAAGGAACTTCAGGGGCTTGCATCCCCTGTGCATCCTTAGACCTGTTGAAATTTGATGAAATGAGACGAAAATACGCAGAAAATGCGATACAGAAAAACCCTCAGAATCGTTGAGATTCCAAGGGTTTTCAGGTAGTGGAGCTAGCCGGGTTCGAACCGGCGACCCTCTGTCGTGATTTATGTTTGTTCAGTGGATTTCATTGGATTGTAAAAATGTCTAAAACCGCTTAATAGAGCCATTTTGAGGATATTTGAGATTGCATGAGAAAGTGTGAAAAACTATGAAATCGCATAGTCATGTCTACCGAATGTCTACCGGATTTTCGATTCATTCGGCTGTGGTGAATAGTTGGGATGGGGTGGTGTCCAAGGCGTCGCAGATAGCCCAGATTTTGTCCAAGCTCACGGATTGTTCCCCGCGTTCAACGCGGCCCATGTAGGCGCGGTCGAGTTCGGCGAGCTCTGCAAGGTGCTCTTGTGAGATTGATTTGGCTTTTCGGGCGCTGCGGATTGCGTCGCCGAATTTCCGGCGTCGTTGTTCCGTCACGTCCAATCTGCTCATGCGGCTTATAGTCCGTCTTCGCAGATGATATATCCACGGCTTATAAGCCGTATCTTTGGTATGGCGAAGAGTACTGTATGAGGTATAGCTTGGAAGGTATAGGGAGAGACCTGAGATGGAAGAGAACTTAGAAAAGAATCAGCCGGTGGAGGCTGTGCCACTGCCGGACGGGGTTGCTGGGCTGACGCCACCGGATCGTAAGCGTCCGAAGTGGCTGGTTCCGTTGATTGCTGGGGGTACTGCCGTCGTTGTTTTGGCGGCTGTCGGCACCGGTGGATACCTGTATTGGAACCATAATCAGTTGACGGCGGCTTCAGAGGAATGCGCCACCTCATACGACAAGGCGGTGAAGGCGCAGAAGAAGCTGACGGAGTATCTGGAGTCGGATGCGGTGAAGACCGCAATCACGGTCAAGGATTCGGAGGTCAAGGACGCGAAAACGGTCGGGACGTTGGCCTCGACGGTGAAGGCTGCTGAGAAGACGAAGACGACCGTTCCGGAATGCCCCTCCGGCAATCGGGCCGATATCGAGACGATGACGAAGGAGATCGACGGTCTTGCGACCGCATATTCCAGGACTGTGAAGGAGGTCAAGGGCAAGGCGGATGCGGTCAACGCCTCGAAGCTCGACAGGATCGTTGCCGACGCGACCAAGATCCTGAATGATTCGAAGGGCAGGGTGGAGGACGACAAGACCCGCACCGTATTGGAGCACGCCATCAAATCGAGGGACGGGAAGGCGATCTCGGATGCGGTGAAGGCGGTCAACGACTCCATCAAAGCCAAGTCGGACGCGGACGCGAAGGCCGAGGCCGAAAAGGAGGGGCAGGCGGCGGAGAACACGGTCCAGGCACAGGCGGATAACAGCGGCTCCTACATGGGTGGAACAACCGGAGGATACACCGGATACACCGGTGGCGGCTACACGCAATCCCAGGGCGGCGGATACACGTACACTCCTCAGCAGCCCACAGGTGGTTCGACCGGCGGCGGCTATACGCCAACACCCCAGCCGACACCGCAGCAGCCCTCCCAGGGCGGAAACAGTGGATCCGGTGTCTCTTCTCCTTGGGACACGGGCGGAGATGTCTCCTTCTGCGGTGTACTTGGAAGCGATCCTGTGCCCTGCTGATTCTTTTCATTTAAGTAAATAGAGGAAATCGTCCATTTAATTTTTTCTTCGCTCTGAGGCCCCCGCTGGGGGCCGATTGCTCCCCGCTGGCGGGGAGCTGGCAGCCGATAGGCTGACTGAGGGGTGGTCTCCCTGCATCGTTTCAACATTATTTGCGCAGTATCTATTCAGGTAAAGGAGCGAGTGCAGCCTAGACTATATGGCATGTACTTTGGCGGTGTCAAGGAACGAGAAAACCGTCCACCCGAGGCATCGGTAAAATCGTCCAAATTTTCGAATGAAGGTTTTTGACACTGTTTTTTCTGTAGAATTACACAGATTAAATGGTTTCTCATGCTGATTTTCGATAGGATTTGCCCCCCCAGCTATGCGTCCAATTTCAGTGTCTTGATGATTTGCTCAGGATGGTTGACATATTCGGTCAGCCATTCACTTTGAGTGAAGTAGCGGATAATGTCTCCGTTGCTTTGGGTGTCTTGTATCAGGTGTTTTTCATCAGCATCGAGGCCGTTGCCGGCATTTAGGAAGGCGTTCCATGCGCGGTCCAGTGGAGTGTCCTCGATTGGGCGTCGTTTGCTGAGCCTATAGGGCTGGAAACCTTTAAGTCCACTTTCCATTTCATGAATTATCCTCCATATTGAAGCGGTACCGTTTACTGTGGCATCGTAGGTAATTTCCCCGGTTCTGTCATTCGTAATCTCCATGTGGTTAGAGGAATCCCAGTGTACGGTTTCGCCGTTATGCAGTGGAAACCAGTGTTTAAGTGCATCGTCTTCGATGCTAAGGAGCGCCAGTAACTCGAAAAACGTCCAGTTTCGTTTTTTTATAGAGTTGTAATCGTGGGGGCTGTTGATATTCTCGATGATTCGCCATGGTGCGGTTTTGTTGAGGTATTGGGCGATATATTCTTTTGATCCTTCGTCAAAATTCCGTATTGGTTTCACGTCCGTATGCCGTTGGATGGATTGGAATCCATCTTTAGATAGGGCTCTCTCCCAGCGTTTGTGAAATCGTGCAGTGAGGTTGACCGCGATTTCGGCGGTAAGCGGTTGGTCAAGCATTACTAGCAGATGCAGGTGCGGGTGATAGCCGAACTGGTAGCTGTACGTGACTTCGACCACGCCAAGCATGCCGGCAATTTGATAGCGTAGTCTGTCCCCACTTCTGCCTCGGTATGATGATCCATTAGTGAGTGCTGTCCGCGCTTTTCTGAATGCTGCAAGAAGTTTTTCCAATGAATCTTTCCTGCTGTGGCTCATGGTCAGAGTGATGAACAATATGCCACGATTTTGGCCGTTTTCGTTGGTGGAATTTAACCAATAGTTGAGGCCTTTCTCTAGTTTGACGGCACGTTTCATGGCAATGATTTGCGCACATCGTGGGCATTGCGGCGATCCGCAAAGACAGAGCCCGGTGAACTGTCGCTTTTCCCGCTTGCCCTTTGGAGTTGCCAGTCGGCGAAGGGCGACGAGCCTGTCTTCCTGTTTCAGATTGACGAACTTTTTACATCTGCGAATGGTCATCTGGCTGCTCATTCGCCACATAAGGAATTGGCAGCGCCATATGAGCGTGGCTGTGTTGACGTGCTGCTGAAGCAGTAGCTCCTTGTCGGGGAGAGATGCGGCTTTCTTGTACTCGGCTTCTTCTGTCATTATTCCTCCTTGTGAGATGGTGGTTGTGTACTGTCCGGGAACAGTTGTGAGACGTCTATTGGGCGAATGTTTTCGATTTCTGCTTGTAGATTGTCGATGTTGATATAGGGAGCTTGAAATCGTATTGCTGTGTGCGCGTCAGTGTCGTAAAACCATGCAAGGCCGGGCCTACCGGTGGGTATCAGCCATGGGGCGGCACCCTGTGTGATGGCCGTCTGGTTCATGGCCATGATGGCCTCAGCCTTGTCGTTGAGCCTTAGGGTGATGCGTTCGGGGAATCTTTCGCGCAGTTTGAAGACTTCCTTGCGTGGGTCTTGAATGGCGGCGATGATCATAACAGCGGTGCTGCGCCCCATCAGTAGTATCTGATCGAGTAGGTCCTGTGCCTTGCGCTGCTGTTTGATGGTATCGGGGTCAATGGCACCATACAGTTGTAGTGCCTCATCAATCACAATGATGACCAGTGGCTGTTCCTGTGAGGGCTGTATTTCGAGTTGTAAATTTTCTTTGAGCCACTGGTTGCGTGCGGTTATCAGACTCCGGACTTTCTGAAGCAGAACAACAGTCTCTTCGATGGTGCCGGCGATGGACGTGTAGAGATTTTTAACTGCGTTGGCGCTGACTCCATCTTTGAGGTCGACGGCCAACAGGCAAACGTCGCCGGCCTCCACGCGGCAGATGAGGGTGGACAGAATGGCGAGTAGCAAATTGGTTTTCCCACTGCCTGTTGTGCCGGAGATAAGTAGGTGAAGTCCTAGCGGGATACGGACGTCGGTGTCGGTAATCGTATCGGGTATAAGGAGCGCCGGACGCGTGTCCGCCCGGCGCTTTTTCCTGTTTGTCAGTATTCTCATCGTGTGAATCGCCACTGCCAGATTCGGTGTTCTAGGTATGGAGGAAGCACATCGTCCATTGCCAGAGCGTCTCTGAGCCTCCCTGCGGCGTTGTTGGCCATCTCCTTGTCCTTGATGGTCGGAGCAGCCTTTAGAGGTATGCGTACGATGATTGACCTGTGCATGAATCGAGGAATCCAGAAGGGTACCAGTCCCCACTGAATGTAAATCAGCTCTAGATTTTCGGCACTGATGCCCAGAATGGCCGCGATGGTCTCGCGAACATCTTTCGACTCGTGGATGGATACGAATACGAATCCAATTACCATCGCTACGAATAGGAGGCCAATGGCCGGAATGAGAATTCCTGACCATTGCGTGAAGAGCATGGCACCCATCACTCACCTGGCTTGCCGGGAGCGGCGCTTATGGCGTTGCCCAGAATGCGGAATCCAGTAGCCTCGAAGATGACGCTGCTTCCGCCCTCCCGTCGTGTGCTGATGCGCAGTACCAAATCGTTGAACTTGAGACGTGTGCCCAACTGGATTTTGCTCATTTCTGGCGATTCCGGTACCCGCACCAAGTAACATTCGGTGCCAGTACGGCCGAAGCGGGTGAAATCGCCTAGGACTTCAATTTCGTGAATGATTTTGCCATCATCGTTGCGCAGTTCTGGTGCTTGCTCGCCCTTGGAGAGTTGTGATCTCTCTTCAGGCGTCAGGTATTTGCGGACAATGTTGGTATGTCCAGTGGCGATCTGTGGGTCCTGATCCATCTTATGGATGTCCACAATTGCGTTAACCATGACGCTCCTCTCTATTGATCGAACGTGTTCCCGATGTTGGGAACGCTTCCAGCATCGCCGAAGGGAATCGTCCAAAACCCTTGTATTTATTGCAGTTCGCGTAGTGCAAAGCAGTGTCGAAAAATGTTTTTTAACGGGATTGCCGTAGAGGAAAGTTAAGGTATAGTTCTCCGACCCTATGGAGAACGGTGCCACCGATGCTCATAGAGGTCAGGAACCCTGCTCGCGACCTGCCTCTAAGGGTTGCCTCAGAGACCTGCCAACGCCGTGCGGCGGCTGTTCTTGATATCCAGTGTGCCGTGCCGGAACTGTCCGCCGTGCACGTACGGGCCTCGGACCAAAAAATGTACGGAATCCAAGCGGCGTTGAAAAAAGTAATGTTGAAGGTGCAGGGGGCATGCCTTATGCTGTCCCCGTCGAAATCCATCTGTTCCTGAATGATGGTCATAGTCAAGAGCTCTACGATATGCTCTTTCGGGATTCGCTTCGTATGGAGATAGTGGAGACGGCCTTGTGTAGCGTTCTCACGGATGAAAGCTTCGGAAGCCCCAGACTCCATTGCTATAGCATGAATGAGGCTCCCGATGCGCATGCCGATTCTGGAGTACATGACGGCAGTCGTGCTCCAGCGGCGGACACTGTCAGGGGATAGCCCGAGATAGCGGGCAGTGTCGTCGTATCTGCGTGGCGTGAACGCAATTTCACCGAAATCATCAGTGTTCATATATTCCTTTCTGAGAGTGCGAGTCTCGTTGGTCGTGCCGGAGCCAGCGGCTCAGGCACGACCAACGCATTGTGTTTGATGCAAGCTGGCGTCTAGGAATTTCTCGATATCTTGTTGCCGATACAGCACGCGCCTACCGAGCGTTAGATAGCTGGGGCCAGTACCTTCGCAGCGCCACCGGGCAAGAGTCGAGATTGGCGTGCGAAGCCACTGGCTAACTTCAGTGGGAGATAACAAATCGGTGTTCATATTTCCACACTCCCCTACAGAAAAAGCCGAAAATCGGTAAATATTGAATCTTGTCAGGGATACGTGAAAATCACGTATAATGGAATCATGGGTGTTCAAAAATCGGCATATGACGCATTTGTTGGTCGCCGAATTCAGCAAAGACGCGTGGAATTGGGCCTTGTGCAGACCGATGCCAACAATCCGCATAACCGTGAGACGCTGCTCGACCGTATCCGTAAGCTGTTCCCTGACACCACGATTACGGATAGCACTATACAAAGCGTTGAACTTGGTCGGGGACGGTTGCGGCTAGAGGATGCAGCTCAAATATGTATGGCGTTGCGTATGCCGCTCTCGGATTTATTGGCGGAATCAGATAAGCCATTTGAGGCTAGTGTATTGAAACCGGACTCCACAAATTCGAGGATGCTCGTGGCTCTCATGCTTGCCGATCACTCGCAAGACGTGAAAGAGCTCTCGGCCATGGGAATGGCGGTGAATCTGTCGGCGTGTGTAACCCGGCTTGAACGGCTACTTGATGTATGCCCGTTGCATAACGGACTGTTGGACATGAAAGATTTGGACAGGGCCCGTGTTCACCTGAACGGCCTAATTCCAGACAATGTTCAAGAGCATGTTCCGGTTTCGGCGAATCAAGAACGCGTGATGGTGTCGAGAGAGATTATCGCAAGGTTTGAATTACTGATGAAAAACATGGACGAAATACTGTGCTGGTTTCGGCAATCCGAATATTCGGTCATGATTCAGGAAAACATGTTGACTCGAATAGAGCATGACTGTCAGACGGTCGAACGACAGATGCGAGGCAATGTGACGGTAAGGACGACGATTCAGAATATCCAAACAACTATGGCTAGTATTCGAAAGGGGAAGAGCGATGGCAAGAGTCTGGATTGAGGATCTATGGTTGAAGGACTCGGAGACTGTGCTGCCCAACGGCACGACGGCAAAGGTACCGGTCCCGGCATCCGCGCGGAAAAGTCTCGCCGCCTATATGAAAATGCCCGGAAAGGCCAGGGTCCCGGAAGAGTTCAAGACCGAACGGTATGGCAGGGGTAAACGCTGGAGGGTGTCATGGCTGGGTACGGAGCCTAATGGGAAGCGCCAACGCAAGACCAAGGCTTTTTCTGAGCGTTCGGACGCTGAGTCATATGCCGCCGCCATGGAGGATGACATTCGTTCGGGACGGTACGTGAACCCCGATGACGGAAACCGGTCTTTCCGCGATGTAGCGATGGAATGGCTGGCGTCGAAGAACAACCTTCGTGATCGCAGCTATGTGCGCTATGAGAACGAGATGAAATGGTACGTGCTTCCGAAATGGGGAGATCGCGCCATAGCCAGCATCACCGAAACGGAGATCAACGAATGGGTGCGGCAGCTTTCCGAAGGTATGGCCCCGCATGAATTTGCGCGTAAATCCGTCATGCAACCGTTGAAGGCTAAATCAATCAAATCGGTAGTGAAGGATACGTTCGGTGGCGTCATCGGGTATGCCGCAGCCTCAAAACGCCGTTGGATAGCAGGTAGCCCGCTTGATGGGGTCAAACTTCCACAGGACAAGAATGTGGATGACCGCGTGTATCTAACCAACCAGCAGGTTGACGACATAGCTGAGGCCGCTGGTCTCGTAGACAAAAAGAATTCGGTAGTTTCCAAAACCCTTGTTCGTTTCCTGGCGTATACGGGGCTTCGCGCGAATGAAGCGCTTGCGCTACGTGTCGGTGATGTGAATCTTGATGTGATGCGTATCAATGTGTCTAAGACAATAACGACAGATCGTCAAGGGCGAGAGACCGAAGGAAAACCGAAAGGCGGCAAATCCAGAGTCGTTCCTGTCCCGGTTTTCCTGGTGGATGTTTTACGTTCCATTGCCTCGAACCGCGGTAGCGATGAATATTTCTTTACCGCATTCCATGGCGGGATGATTCATCTGAACACATGGCGAACCCGTGTGTGGTATCCGGCCAAAGAGGGAGCCGGCTATGGAGATATCGAAGGCCTGCGCATTCATAGCTTGAGACATACCTACGCGTCGTTAGCCATCGCGGCCGGTTGTGATGTGAAGACTTTGCAAAGTGTCATGGGCCATGCCTCGGCCACGGAAACACTCAACACGTATGCGGCGTTGTGGCCCGACAGGCTTGATGATGTGACCCACGCCATCGAAGCCAATTACCTGACATGGCGTTCAGGGGCGCAGAAGAACGACGAAGAGGTGTCTACTGAGTAGAGGATGTTTTAGTCATGTCTACTAATGTCTACCGGAAAGAGAATCACCGGAAATAAGAAACCCTCGGAATCGGCATGATTCCAAGGGTTGTCTGTGGAGCTAGCCGGGTTCGAACCGGCGACCCTCTGCTTGCAAAGCAGATGCGCTACCAGCTGCGCTATAGCCCCGTGAG
>JABLTR010062988.1_pt1 | contig 14570 bp, 9 predicted proteins | sample 7160071 | NCBI WGS metagenome assembly JABLTR01 (sample SAMN14651230, study PRJNA627086) | human gut metagenome | isolation source: feces | host: Homo sapiens
GACGGTTTCCGGGGCCGGGCGCATCGCCGGCCCCGACGGCCGGAACGACCCTCCGGACAGCGGAGCAGCGAATACGATATTCAGATCAATATTATCCTGTTTATCCCTGAATTTTGCAAAAAATCGATTTTCACGAAAAATCGGATTTCGCCAAAAAACGAGTGCATTTTTCCGGAAAACCCGCGAAATTTCAGTCTTCATCGCCAAAAAACAGCGTTGTTTTTCGGAAAATGTTCTGTTTTTTCACTTTTTCCGAAAAAATATCGATTTCCGAGTATCAACCTCACGGAAAAGAATTACCTTTGCTCCCGAAGAACAAAATACATTGTGCAGGGGCAGTAAATCCGAATCTCTCCGGTGTTGTTTTTTTAGGTTTTAGGTGTTGTTTTGGTTAACAGCGGAGCGGCGGTTTTTTGAGTTGGTTCCTTCCCGTCGGGGCATTCTGCCGAAGACGGGGCCCCTGCCAATGTTTTTCTTGCGATTTCGGCGCAGATCCTTCATTTAATATCAAACTCATATGGCATCGTTGAGATTCAGGATGGTCGAAGAGGCGCTCAGCCACGTAGCGGTTCCCGCACAGGCTCCCGCCGGACGTTCGACCGATTATTTCGGGGAGTTGGTCTTCGGGCGCAACGTCATGCGGCGGTATCTCGACCGCGAGACCTACGAAGCGCTGATCCAGACCATGGAACACGGCACGCCCCTCACGCGCGAAGTGGCCGACGGCATCGCCGCAGGCATGAAGCAGTGGGCGGTGGAGCACGGCGCCGACCACTACACCCACTGGTTCCAGCCGCTCACGGGGGGAACCGCCGAGAAACACGACTCCTTCGCCGAACCCGACGGACGGGGCGGCGTGCTCGAAGAGTTCTCCGGCAAGCTGCTCGTCCAGCAGGAACCCGATGCCTCGTCGTTCCCCAACGGCGGAATCCGCAACACGTTCGAAGCGCGCGGCTACTCCGCCTGGGACCCCGCGTCGCCCGCCTTCATCGTCGGCTCGACGCTCTGCATCCCGACCGTGTTCATCGCCTACACGGGCGAGGCGCTCGACTACAAGACCCCGCTGCTGCGCTCGCTGGCAGCCGTCGACAAGGCCGCGACGGAAGTATGCCGCTACTTCGACCGCAACGTCACGAAGGTTTTCAGCTACCTGGGCTGGGAGCAGGAGTACTTCCTCGTGGACGAAGCGCTGTGGGCCGCACGCCCCGACCTGGTGCTGACGGGCCGTACGCTCATGGGCCACGAATCGGCCAAGAACCAGCAGCTCGAAGACCACTATTTCGGCGCGATTCCCGAACGCGTGATCGAATTCATGCGCGACCTGGAATACGAATCGCTCCGGTTGGGCATTCCCGTCAAAACCCGCCACAACGAAGTGGCGCCCAACCAATTCGAGCTGGCGCCCATTTACGAGGAAGCCAACCTGGCCAACGACCACAACCAGCTGCTGATGACGATCATGAACAAGATCGCCCGCCGCCACAACTTCCGCATCCTGCTCCACGAGAAGCCCTTCAAGGGGGTCAACGGTTCGGGCAAACACAACAACTGGTCGCTGGGCACCGACACGGGCGTCAACCTGCTCGGGCCGGGCAAGACGCCTTCGGAGAACCTCCAATTCATCACCTTTCTGGTCAACGTCATGGCGGCCGTCTACCGGCACAACGGCCTGCTCAAAGCCTCGATCATGAGCGCCACCAACGCCCACCGGCTGGGAGCCAACGAAGCGCCGCCCGCCATCATCTCGACCTTTCTGGGCGCACAGATTTCGGCCGTGCTCGAAAAACTGGAAGCGAGCCGCAGCGATGCGGCCATCACCTTCTCGGCGAAGAACATGTTCAAGATGAGCGGCATCTCGCACATCCCCACGCTGATGCTCGACAACACCGACCGCAACCGCACCTCGCCCTTCGCCTTCACGGGCAACCGCTTCGAGTTCCGCGCCGTGGGGTCGTCGGACAACTGCGCCGACGCGATGCTGACGCTCAACACGGCGGTCGCCGAGCAGCTCACCCGCTTCAAGGAGGCCGTCGACCGACACATCGAGAGCGGCATGAAAAAGGAGAAGGCGATCTACGAGGAGCTAAAAAAGCTCATCCGCGAGTGCAAGCCGATCCACTTCGACGGCAACGGCTATTCCGACGAGTGGAAAGCCGAAGCGGCCCGCCGGGGGCTCGACTGCGAAACCTCGACGCCGCTGATCTTCGACCGCTATCTGACCGCCGATTCGATCCGCATGTTCGAGAGCACGGGCGTGCTGAACAAGGTGGAGATCGAAGCCCGCACCGAGGTGAAATGGGAGACCTACACCAAAAAGATCCAGATCGAAGGGCGCGTGCTGGGCGACCTGACGATGAACCACATCGTCCCGATCGCCTCGCGCTACGAGGCGATGCTGCTGGACAAGGTATACAAAATGGCGCAGATCGGCGGGCTGGACGCCTCGGCCGACATCGATCTGCTCAAAAAGATACAGGGGCACACGGCCGCTATCCAGACGCTCACGATCGAGATGATCGAAGCGCGCAAGAAGGCCAACCGCATCGAAAACGCACGCGCGAAGGCGATCGCCTACCACGACACGGTGGAGGTCTACTTCGAGGAGATCCGCCGCCACATCGACAAGCTCGAAGAGATCATCGACGACCAGATGTGGACGCTGCCCAAATATCGGGAACTTCTGTTCATCAAATAGGTTCCGTAATTTTCAGTCAGGTTGTGAGGACGCCGCGGAAGCATTTCCGCGGCGTTTTTTTTTGCAACCGACGCCCCCGGAACAGCCGCGACACAACGAACCGCTGCCGATGCCGGCCTCCGATTCCGTACGCCGTACATTTCGGAACCACCCCGGCCCCGCTGCGCGAGGTCGACCTCTCGTTTTCCCGCACCCTCCGCATCCGTCAAAATGTCCGCCGTGCCACCGAAGCCGAAGAAGACCGATGCAGCATGCCCGTGCGAAGAGACCGACGGGGAGTTTTCGGGCAGACCGATCCGATTATTCGGGATTTTTTCCTACATTTGTTCGAATATTTCCGGCCAGTGCGGGCGGAGCCGCCCGAGAACCGCGCCCCGCATAGAAAACGAAACCCCGTAAACTCCCGACCGAAACGATGATCGTAATCGCAGACAGCGGATCGACCAAATGCAACTGGCAGCTCGTCGACGACAGCGGCAGCGTACGCCGCGTACAGAGCCGTGGCATCAACGCCGTGCTCCAACGCCCCGACGAAGTGGAGGCGCTGCTCCGCGAGACCTTCGCGGAACCGGTGCAGGCCGACGCGCTCCATTTCTACGGCGCCGGCTGCGGCGAACGCTACCCCGAACAGAGCGCCCGCCTGCGGGAGGCGCTGGCGCGTTATTTCCCCGCGGCGCGCATCGCCGTCGAATCCGCCCTCATGGGGGCGGCCCGCGCGCTGCTGGGCGGCCGTGCGGGCATCGCCTGCATCCTCGGCACGGGATCGAACTCCTGCTACTACGACGGCGTGCGCATCGTGCGCAACACGCCGCCGCTGGGCTGGGTTCTGGGCGACGAAGGAAGCGGGACGTACATCGGCCGGCAACTCGTCGGGAACCTGCTGAAAGGGCTTTGCGACGAATCGCTGCGCCGGCTCTTTTTCGAGGAGGAGCGGCTCGACTACGACGAGATCATCCGCCGTGTCTACCGCGAAGGGATGGCCAACCGTTTCCTGGCCTCGTTCACGCGCTTCGTGGCGCGGCACATCGACCGCCCCGAACTCGACGAACTGGTCTGCGAGGCGTTCCGCGCATTCGTGCGGCGCAACCTCGCGCACTACCCCGCCGACGCCGAAGTGTCGGCATTGGGCGGCGTCGCCTGTCATTTCGAACGGCAGCTGCGGCACGTGCTCGCAACCGAAGGGATGCGCGCGGGGCGGATCGTCGAGACCCCCGACGAAGGATTATTGAACTATCATATATGGAACAGATCAGAGTAACGGAACAGGCTTCGGCCTACGACGATTTGCAGCGGATGTCGGTGCACGACCTGCTGACGGGCATCAACCGCGAAGACCGCCGTGTGGCCGATGCCGTGGCCGCGACCATTCCCACGATGGAACGACTCGTCGAGCGGATCGTCGAGCGGATGCAGCGCGGCGGACGAATGTTCTACATCGGTGCGGGCACGTCGGGCCGTTTGGCCGTGACCGACGCCTCGGAGCTGCCTCCGACCTACGGGGTGCCTTTCGACACGGTCATCGGGCTGATCGCCGGCGGCGACGGCGCCCTGCGCAAGGCCGTGGAACACGCCGAGGACGATACCGAAGGGGCTTGGCGCGACATGCAGCCGTGGCGGCCCGACGGCGGCGACATCCTGATCGGCGTCGCGGCATCGGGAACGACCCCCTACGTGGTCGGCGGACTGCGCACGGCACGGGCGCACGGGCTGCTCACCGGAGCGATCACCTGCAATCCCCGGTCGCCCGTCGCCGCCGAAGCGGAATATGCCTTGGAGGCAGTCGTGGGGCCGGAGTTCGTCACGGGTTCGACACGGATGAAGGCCGGCACGGCGCAAAAACTGATGCTCAACATGATCTCCACGGCCGTGATGATCCGGCTGGGGCGCGTCGAAGGGAACAAGATGGTCAACATGCAGCTGACGAACAACAAACTCGTCGACCGCGGCACGCGCATGATCGTTCAGGAGACGGGGATCGCCGAGGCCGAAGCCCGCGCCCTGCTGCTCGCCTGCGGTTCGGTCAAGGCCGCACTCGACAAGATCCGACGAGGCGAATAGCCGGCCTGCATCCGACGAATTACCCCTCCGTGCAACGGGCGTTGCACGGAGGGGTAATTTCATTTTACTTATTCACAAAAGGCCGTTCCAACCGCTCGCCGCGGCAGCCGGAATGCCACGGCCCGGACGAAAGCGATCCGCCGCTGCGGGGCGAAGCCTCTGCCTGCGGAGGGACGTCAGCGCCGTCCCTCCTTGGCCTCGATGCACTCGGTGGCGTGGGGCACCTTCATCAGGCGCTCCTTGGGAATGAGCTTGCCCGTGGTCTTGCAGATGCCGTAGGTCTTGTTCTCGATACGCACGAGCGCCATTTCGAGGTTGCGGATGAATTTCATCTGGTGGGCGGCCAACCGTCCGCTCTCCTCCTTGGAGAGCGTCGTGGCACCTTCTTCGAGCACCTTGAACGTCGGAGAGGTATCCTCCGTATCGTTGTCGCCCGTATGGGTGATCGTCGCGCGCAGCAATTCGTAGTCGGCGCGCGCCGTTTCAAGCTTTTTCAGAATCAGCTCCTTGAATTCGGCCAATTCCGCATCGCTATATCGGGTTTTCTCCTCTGCCATAATCTTGTCCGGTTTATTAACGTGTAACGTAAAAATAACATTTATTTCGGTAACTGCAAAATATTTTCGCAAAAATCCGTCTCCGATAACGGACGACCGCCGGCATCCCTCGGGAGCCGACGGTCGTCAATCGCTGCATGACTGCATTCAGAGCTTCGTCACGGCAATTTTCAACGGCTCCTCGTCGATCTCCGACTCCACGACGAACTCCCCTTCGGGAAGGGCCGCCGTGCGGACGTCGCGCGCCAGAGTCTGCTGACCGATATAGTCGGCATAGGCGGCGACGGCCCCGACGACCGCCTCCTTCGCCTCGATCTCGACCCGAATGCGGTCGGTCACCTCGAAACCGGAGTCCTTGCGGATATTCTGGATGCGGTTAATCAACTCACGTGCCACACCTTCGCGCCGCAGGTCGTCCGTGACGGTGATGTCGAGCGCCACGGTGAGCTTGCCCTCGGAGGTCACCAGCCAGCCCGGCATATCCTCCGACGTGATCTCGAAATCGGCCGCTGTCACCGTGATCCGTTCGCCGCCCAGGTCGAGCGTCGTCTCCGGCGCCGACTCGACGGCTGCGATCTGCTCCTGCGTGAAGGCGGCCGTGAGCGCCGCGATCTGCTTCATGTATTTGCCGTACTTCGGACCGAGGGTCTTGAAGTTGGGCTTGATGCGCTTGGTAATCAGACCGGCCGTCTCGGCGACCAGTTCGATCCGCTTGACGTTGACCTCATTCATGATGAGCGGCCGCACGGCCTCGATATGGCGTCCCATCGCCGGATCGAGCACCGGAATGAGAATCTTCCCGAGCGGCTGGCGTACCTTGATGTTCACCTTGCGGCGCAGGGCCAGCACCATCGACGAGACGCGCTGCGCGAGCGACATCGTCTCTTCCAGCTCCTTGTCCGCAAGCGACGGATCGGCCGCGGGGAACTGCGCCAGATGCACCGAACCTTCGTGGCGGCCGCTCACGGCGTTCAGGTCGCGGAAGATGCGCTCCGAGATGAAGGGCGCGAAGGGTGCGCTGAGCGATGCGACGGTTTCCAGACAGGTGTAGAGCGTCTGGTAGGCCGCCAGCTTGTCCTCGGTCATCCCGCCGCCCCAGAAACGTTTGCGGTTCAGACGCACGTACCAGTTGGAGAGGTTTTCGCACACGAACTCCTGGATCATGCGGGCCGCAGGGGTCGGATCGTAGCCTTCGAGCGACGCCGTGACGTCGGCCACCAGCGTATTGAGCAACGAAACGATCCAGCGGTCGATCTCCGACCGGCGGGCGACGGGCACCTCCGCCTCGCGCCCCGTGAAGCCGTCGACATTGGCGTAGAGGGCGAAGAACGAGTAGGTGTTGTAGAGCGTGCCGAAAAACTTGCGGCGCACCTCGTCCACCCCGTCGCGGTCGAATTTGAGGTTGTCCCACGGCTGCGAGTTGGTAATCATGTACCAGCGCGTAGCATCGGCGCCGTAGCTGTCGAGCACTTCGAACGGATCGACGGCGTTGCCCAGCCGCTTCGACATCTTGTTGCCGTTCTTGTCGAGCACCAGCCCGTTGGAAATGATATTCTTGAAGGCTACCGAATCGAACAGCATCGCGGCGATCGCGTGCAGCGTGAAGAACCAGCCGCGCGTCTGGTCGACGCCCTCGGCGATGAAGTCGGCGGGAAAGACCTCGCCGAAACCCTCCCGATGCTCGAACGGATAGTGCTGCTGCGCATAGGGCATGGCGCCCGAATCGAACCACACGTCGATCAGGTCGCTCTCGCGGCGCATCGGCTCGCCCTTGGACGAGACGAGCACGATCTGGTCCACATAGGGACGGTGCAGGTCGATCTTGGCATAGTTCTCCTTCGACATGTCGCCCACGCGGAACTCCTTGTAGGGATTCTCCTTCATCACGCCGGCCGCGACCGCGCGCTCGATCTCGGCCGTCAGCTCCTCCATCGAACCGATGCATTTCAGCTCGGAGTAATCCTCGGTGGCCCACACCGGCAGCGGCGTGCCCCAGAAACGCGAACGCGACAGATTCCAGTCCACCAGCCCTTCGAGCCACTTGCCGAAGCGGCCCGTACCGGTCGATTCGGGCATCCAGCGGATCGTGCGGTTGAGTTCGATCATCCGCTCGCGCAGCGCCGTGGTCCGGATGAACCACGAGTCGAGCGGATAGTAGAGCACCGGTTTGTCCGTGCGCCAGCAGTGCGGATAGGAGTGGACGTGCTTCTCGATCTTGAAAGCCATGCCCGCCCCTTTGAGCGCCACGGCGATGTCCACGTCGAGCGTCGGCGCGTCGGGCGCGAGCGTATCGTCGTAGGCGTTCTTCACGTAACGGCCCGCATACTCGCCGTATTTCCCGGCGTCGACATACCGCTCCACGAAGGCCGGATCGAGCTCCTCGATGCGGAAGAACTTGCCCGTGCGGTCGACCATAGGCTGCTCCTTACCCGCGCGGTCGATCACGAACAGGGGCGCGATACCCGCCTGCTTGGCCACGCGGTTGTCGTCGGCACCGAACGTCGGGGCGATATGCACGATACCCGTACCGTCGGTCGTGGTCACGTAGTCGCCCACGATCACGCGGAAGGCATCGCCCATCGGCCGCACCCACGGGAGCAGCTGCTCGTAGCGGACGCCCTCGAACTCGGGTCCCTTGTAAACACGATCCTCGACCTCGAACGTTCCCTCCATCTTCTTGGTGAAGTAGGACGGCACCAGCTCGCGCGCCAGAATGACGGTCTGCGCCTCGTCGGTATAGGGGTTGCGGCACTTGACGCGCACATAGTCGATCGCGGGGCCTACGGCCAGCGCCGTATTCGACGGCAGCGTCCACGGCGTCGTCGTCCAGGCCAGGAAGTAGAGCTCGCCCTCGACGCCCTCGAAAAAGCGTTCGCTGCGTTCGTCGCGCACCACGCGGAACTGCGCCGTGCAGGTCGTGTCCTTCACGTCGCGGTAGCAGCCCGGCTGGTTCAGCTCGTGGGTCGAGAGACCCGTACCCGCCGCCGGCGAGTAGGGCTGGATGGTGTAGCCCTTGTAGAGCAGCCCCTTGTCGAAGAGCTGTTTGAGCAGCCACCACAGCGTCTCGATATACTTGTTGTCGTAGGTGATGTAGGGATCATCCATGTTGACCCAGTAGCCCATGCGGCGCGTCAGGTTCTCCCACACTCCCGTGAACTCCATGACCGCCTCGCGGCAGGTGCGGTTGTACTCCTCGATCGAAATCTTCGTCCCGATATCCTCCTTCGTGATGCCGAGCTTCTTCTCCACGCCCAGCTCGACGGGCAGGCCGTGGGTGTCCCATCCCGCCTTGCGGTGCACCAGATAGCCCTGCTGCGTCTTGTAGCGGCAGATGATGTCCTTGATCGTGCGCGCCATGACGTGATGGATGCCCGGCAGTCCGTTGGCCGAGGGCGGCCCCTCGTAAAAGACGAATGCCGGATGCCCCTCGCGCGTCGAAATGCTCTTGTGGAAGGTGTCTTCCGCATCCCACTGTGCCAGCACGTCGGCCGCCAGCTGCGGCAGATCGAGTCCTTTGTACTCCTTGAACTTCATATATCGAAAGATTTTACGAATCAACGGTTCAGTCGGCAAATTTAGGAAAATTATTCCGATTTCAACCGTTCCGCCGATCGAAAAACACCGCAAAGAACGGCGAAGCGGCTGAAAAGAAGACCCGAATGGCAGGAATCCGAATTTTATTTCTATCTTTGCACACGGAAAAACCATCGCGGCCCGACCGGCGAAACGATCGGCGGAACCCCCTTCGAAGGGCACATCCGTATCGGGTCTGCGGACAAACGAAGATTTCGACCTCACATGTTCAAGATATATCTCCGCCTGCTCACGTTCGTGCGCCCCATCGGCAAATACGCCGTCCCCTATTTCATCTACTCGATCCTCCACGCGCTGTTCAATACGGTCAACTACATCATGCTCATCCCGATCATCCAGGCGATGTTCGACCCCGAGTTCCGTTTCGAGCCGCTCTACGTCCGTCCCGAATTCGCTTTCGACGAGGCGTCGCTCAGCGCATGGCTGCGCTACGCCTACACCTCGGTCTTCGGCGAGTACAACCCCATGTACGTGCTCATCCTGCTGGCCACGGTCACGGTGCTGATGAACCTGCTGTCGAACACCTTCCGCTACCTGGGGGCATGGACGGTCGAGAACATGCGCACGCGCACGCTGCAAAGGATGCGCAACGAACTGTTCGACAACGTCATCAACCTCAACGTCGGATTTTTCAGCGAGCAGCGCAAGGGCGACATCATGTCGCGCATCACGCAGGACGTGATGGTCGTGCAGTTCTGCATCACCAACACGCTGCAAGTAGCTTTCCGCGAACCGTTCCTCATCATCGGCTATCTGGTGGCGATGTTCTCCATCTCGTGGGAACTGTCGGTCTTCTCGATCCTCTTCCTGCCGCTCGTGGCACTCATCATCGGCAACATCGTCAAGAAACTGCGCCACCCCGCCATGCAGAGCCAGCAGCGCATGGGCGACATGGTGAGCGTCCTGGACGAGTCGCTGTCGGGCGTGAAGCTCATCAAGGGCTACAACGCCACGAACTACATCCGCCAGAAATTCTACGACATCAACGCCGAGTTCTCGCGGCTGCTCCTCTCGATGGCGCGCCGCCAGCAGCTGGCATCGCCTATGAGCGAGTTTCTGGGGATCTCGGCCGTCGGCGTGATCCTCGTCTTCGGCGGTATGCTCGTCATCAACCGCTCGCTCAACGCCGGCGAGTTCGTGGCCTTCATCGCCATGTTCTCGCAGATCACGCGCCCCGTGCGTTCGTTCATCGACCAGTTCGCCAACATCAACCAGGGCGTCGCCGCCGGCGAGCGCATCCTCATGCTGCTCGACACCAAAACCGAGGTGCCCGACGCCCCCGACGCCCGCACGCTCGACGGCCTGCACGAAGGGATCGAATTCCGCAACGTGCGCTTCTCCTACGACGGCAACCGCGAGGTGATCGACGGCGTGAGCTTCACGATCCGCAAGGGCGAGACCGTGGCGCTGGTAGGACCTTCGGGCGGCGGCAAGTCGACGCTCAGCGAACTGATTCCCCGCTTCTACGACATCCAGGGCGGCGACATCCTGATCGACGGCACGTCGATCCGCAACTACACGCAGGAGAGCCTGCGCGCCCACATGAGTGTCGTGGCACAGGATACGATCCTCTTCAACGATACGATCGAGGGCAACATCTCGCTGGGAAAACTCGACGCCACGCACGACGAGATCGTCGCCGCGGCCAAGGTAGCCAACGCCCACGACTTCATCATGGAGACCGACAAGGGCTACCAGACCAACATCGGCGACCGCGGCATGAAACTGTCGGGCGGCCAGCGGCAGCGGTTGTCGATCGCCCGCGCGGTGCTGAAAAATCCCGAGATACTGATCCTCGACGAGGCGACCTCGGCACTCGACACCGAGAGCGAAAAGCTGGTGCAGGATGCGCTCAACTCGTTGTTGAAGGGGCGCACGTCGATCGTCATCGCCCACCGGCTCTCCACGGTGCACAACGCCGACAAGATCATCGTCATCGACCACGGCCGCATCGCCGAGCAGGGTACGCACGAGGAGTTGATGGCGCGCGGCGGCATCTATTCCAAGCTCATCGAGATGCAGAGCGTGGCGTAACCGCCGCGGCGATCGTGCGGCCGGAAACCCTGTCGAAACCCACTACAAACCGATAAAACCATGTTCAGAAGAGTTTTCCTCGCCCGGCTGCTGCTCGCAGCACTGTTCGGAGCACTCCTCGTGCCGGCACAGGCACAGGAGAAATTCAGCGAACCCGCCCTCTCCGATCCCGATTCGTGGACCGTCGTCCTGCTTCCCGACCTGCAAGGCTACGCCAAAAAGGCATGCAACCAGCCGATCATGGAGATCATGACCAGCTGGATCGCCGCACACGCCGAAGCGCTCAACACCAAACTGGTGCTCTGCGTGGGCGACCTGGTCGAGCAGAACGACCGCATCAGCAACGGCTACTCGGGCGACCAGTCGTCGCACAAGCAGTGGGAGGCTACGGCCCGCGCCTTCTCGCAGTTGGACGGAGTGGTTCCCTACATGACGGCCACCGGCAACCACGACTACACCTACACGCGCACGGGCGACCGCCGCACCCATATCGGCGAGTATTTCCCCGTCGACAAGAACCCCCTCAACCGGCGGATGCTCAGCCAGTACGGTCTGGACGCACAGGGCAATCACGCCGTCGAGAACGCCGCCTTCGAGCTGCGGAGCCCCGAAGGGATCGACTACCTCTTCCTCAACCTCGAATTCGCACCCCGCGACACGGTGATCGGCTGGGCGCGCCGCATCGTGGGGCTGGAAGAGTACCGCAATCACCGCGTAGTGCTGATGACGCACTCCTACCTCAACGCCGAGAGCGAACGCATCGCGGGCGATCCGGTGCGCGTCACCAGTTACGAGCCGGTAGTCAAAAACGGCAAGATCACCAAATTCAAACAGGAGTTGCCCGACGCCAATCAGGGCGAAGCGATTTGGCGGAAACTCGTCTACCCCGCCTCGAACATCGAACTGGTGCTCTGCGGCCACGTATCGGGCTGGGGATTCCGCACGGATGCCAACAGCGCAGGCCGTCCCGTCCACCAGATGCTCTTCGACTCGCAGTCGATGGGCGGCGGGTACGAGGGCAACGGCGGCGACGGCTGGATCCGCATTCTGGAATTTCTCCCCGACGGCCGCACGGTGCGCGTGATGACCTATTCGCCCCTGTTCGCCCTCTCGCCCACGACGCGGCAGCACGCCTGGCTCACGGAGGAGGGCAACCAGTTCACCTTCGAGTTCCGGCAGCGGTAACTGCGGAAGGCATTTCGAGTACAGCGCACCCCGGAACGCGACGCCCCGCCCTGCTGCAAGAAATAGCAGCAGGGCGGGGCGTCGTGGTTCGCCGGTCGCCGGTTCCACACCGGAACGGATCGCGCCGTCTCGTCACCGCTCTCCGTGCGCAGCCTTGCGGTCGTTGAGAATATCGGCCATATTCGCATTGGCCCATGCGACGAGCGGATCGATGCACGCCAGCAGCGACTGCGCGCGGGACGTAAGGCTGTACTCCACCCGCGGCGGAACTTCGGGATAAACCTGCCGCGTGAGGTAACCGTCCTCTTCGAGCGTGCGCAGCGTCACGCTCAGCATCTTCTGCGAAATGTCGGGAATCGCCCGCTGCAATGCGCCGAAACGCATCGTCCGCGCACCGCTCAGCGTGACGATCACCAACAGCGACCACTTGTCGCCGATACGCGCCAACACGTTGCGGATCGGGCAATCGGGGTTCAGGGCGTCCTGTACGGTCGTTCTGTCCATAGTCTGTATTCGTTTCATGATTATCGGCAGCCCTGCCGCACGACGAACCCGCGCCGCCACGCCGACCGGCTGCCCCGCTCCGGTTTACAAAAGTAAGTAAAACTACTTTACGCCGCAAATAAAAAACGCCGAATCGAAGGATCGGGGCGCTTCCCGAAGCATCAATCGAGAAATTTTTCTTCTCGCAGATTTTTCTTGCGTTTTGGCTTGATCCAAAAGCACCAAAAGATCAGGCACCGCGAAAAGCAGCGGGTGACGGCGATCGGGGCGTTTTTGCGGGAGGCGGAAAAAATCCAAAAAAAAGTTCGCCAGTCAATCCGTTCACGCCCAGCGATCGTTACCCGAAGGTAACTATCTGACATTCGAGTATCTACTTGACACGTACGATCCGTCGGACTATATTCGCACTCGAAAAGTAACCGAATAACTTTTCGAAACCTATAAATCCGGACAAGATGAAAAAGAGATTCGCTATTTTATCGACATTGTTAACGATTACAGCTATGGCACAGACGAAAGGAACATTCGAAACGCACGATTTCGACAATTTCAGACTGCATGTCTACCACACCAACGACGCACTCGGCGACGCAAGCTACATCGTCGAGGGAACGCAGGCGGTCGTCACGCTGGAACAGCCGTTGTTCCGCGAAAACGTCGCCGAATACGACGCCTACCTCGACACGCTCGGCAAGCCCGTCGAAGCGCGCATCGCCGACTACCATGTGGGCGGGACAGGCGACCACGCGACGGTCATGCCCGCAGGGATGCCCGCCTTCACGAAGGATGCGGTCTACGACGGCATGATGCGGAACTTCGCGCAGACCTTCGGCGACGCGATCGTCGATCGGCCGACGGGAGCGACGGACGAAGTGGCCTTCGGCACTACGCAGCGGTGGGCGGGGATTCCGTTCCGTTTCGACCGCGGCGCCGCGACCGACTTTCCTGCCGCGAGCATCCTCATCGGCGGCAAGGTCTGCTACACCCACTGGGCTCCTGCGAAGGTACACGCGAATTCCCTGCAAATCTCCTCGCCGGCAGCCGTCGACGCCGAGATCGCCGAGGCCCGTCGGGCGCTCGCATCGGGCGCCGAGCTCTTCATCGGCGGACACGGCGGAGCGGCCGGGGCCGAAGCCGTGCGCTTCAAGATCGACTATCTGGAATGCGTGAAACGACTGCTGGCCGCAAACGGGACGGCCGACGAATTCGCCCGTGCATTGCGAGCGGCCTATCCGGAACTCCCGGGCGAAGCGGGACTGGATGCATTGGCGCAGGCGCTCTACGCCGACCGATAACGATCCCGCCACCGTAAAACGAAGGGGCATCCCATGCGGGACGCCCCTTCGTTCGCTCCGTCGGCACTCCGCCTGGCGCTGCCGCCAGTCGAGCAGCGGCAACAGGAACGAGACGTCCGATGCGCCGATCCAGAAGAACGCGGCCGGATTCCGAAGCTCCGCAGCGACCCGTACGGTCTGCCGGCGTCTCCGAACTCCTGCCGCACACCAGAAGCGACGGCACGGGCAGCAAACGAGTAAAAGTCTCCTTATATTCAGCAGGCAGTTTCAGGATTACGGGGCTGCGCGACTATTCGTTGTAGTAACGCCATACGATCTCGACGGCCGGATCGTGCGCCATGTCGTTGGGATTGGTTCCCGCCACGCCTTCGGGAACGGGCATCCCCAGCGCGGCGAAGTGCTCCGACCAATAGGCCGGCAGCTCGCCGTCGGCCGTGCGGAAGGTCATGGGCCGGCTCCGGAGCAGATGCGTCGAATCGTCGGCCGCCACGAAACACTCCCACGCCAGCTCGCTGCAATAGAGTTTGCCGTTGGCGGGCAGAAACTCGTCGTCGTAGGGAAGTCCCAGCCGCTCGTGCGCACGTCGCAACGCACGCCGCACCACCGTGCTGTCCGCACCGCGCACCCGTCCGACGGCTGCTATCGGCC
>JABLTR010078655.1_pt1 | contig 14561 bp, 8 predicted proteins | sample 7160071 | NCBI WGS metagenome assembly JABLTR01 (sample SAMN14651230, study PRJNA627086) | human gut metagenome | isolation source: feces | host: Homo sapiens
CCGAACAGCTGGGTCACCAGCTTGATGTAGGGCGTCTCGCCGCAGCCGGCGCAGGCGCCGGAGAACTCGAAGTAGGGCTTGGCGAACTGGGATGCTTTCACGTTCTTATCGCTGACGGCGTCCTGTTTAATGGTCACCGTCTCCACGGCGTAGGTCCAGTTCTCCGCCTCCTCCACCTGGCTCTCCAGAGGCCGCATGGCGATGGCGGTCTCCTTGGCCAAACACACGTTGACGCAGCTGCCGCAGCCGGTGCAGTCGTAGGGGGAGACCTGGATGCGGTAGGTGTACTTCCCGTTCATGCCCCGGGCCGGCACCGTCTCAAAGCCCGCGGGCTTGGCGGTCTCCTCCCGCTCGTCCAGCAAAATGGGCCGGATGGCGGCGTGGGGGCACACCAGGGAGCACTGGTTGCACTGGATGCACTTGTTCGCTTCCCAGGCCGGGACCTCCACGGCGGCGCCCCGCTTCTCGTACTTGGAGGTGCCAGCCGGCCAGGTGCCGTCCTCCAGGCCGTACTTCACCATGGCGGACACCGGCAGCCGCTCTCCCTCCTGCCGGTTCATCACGGCCACCACGTCCTGGATAAAAGCGGGAGCCGTGTCGGCCTTGGGCTCGTCCTGGGCGTCCAGCCAGCGCTCCGGGATCTGCACCTCATGGAGCTCGTTGATGCCATGGTCGATGGAGGCGCAGTTCATGTCCACCACCGCCTGGCCCTTCTTCTTGTAATACGTCTTGTAGATGGCGTCCTTCATCTCCGCCACCGCCTGGTCGATGGGGATCACGCCGGTGAGGGCGAAGAAGGAGGCCTGAAGGACGGTGTTGGTGCGGCTGCCCAGCCCCAGCTTCCGGGCGATGCCGATGGCGTCGATGGTATAGAACCTGGCGTGCTTTTCCGCCAGCGCCCGCTTCATGGAGGCGGGCAGGTTCTGTTCCAGCCCCGCCTCGTCCCAGGGGCAGTTCAGCAGGAAGGTGCCGCCCTCCTTCAGATTGCGCACCATGTCGTACTTGTGGACATAGGAGGGGTTGTGGCAGGCCACGAAGTCCGCCTTGGTGATCAGGTAGGGAGAGCGGATGGGCGTTTTCCCGAACCGCAGGTGGCTCTGGGTCAGGCCGCCGGACTTCTTGGAGTCATAGACATAGTATGCCTGGCAGTACAGGTCCGTGGCGTGGCCGATTATCTTGATGGCGTTCTTGTTGGCACCCACCGTGCCGTCGGACCCCATGCCCCAGAACTCGGCGCTGGTCTGCCCGGCGGGCGAGGTCTCGATCTCCGTCACCGGCAGGGAGGTGTGAGTCACGTCGTCCACGATGCCGATGGTGAAATCGCGCTTGGGCTCCGCCCGCTTCAAATTCTCGTACACTGCCAGGATCTGGCCCGGGGTGGTGTCCTTAGAGGAGAGGCCGTACCGGCCCCCCACGATGGTCATGGGGATGCCCCGCTCCTGGTAGACCGTGCACACGTCCTGGTACAGGGGCTCGCCCATGGCGCCGGGCTCCTTGGTCCGGTCCAGCACCGCCAGGCGTTTGCAGGAGGCGGGCACGGCAGCCAGGAAGTGCCCGGCAGAGAAGGGCCGGTACAGGTGGACGTTGATGAGGCCCACCTTCTCCCCCCGGGCGGTGAGGTAGTCCACAGTCTCCTTGGCGGTCTCGGCGGCGGAGCCCATGAGGATCACCACCCGCTCCGCGTCCGGCGCGCCGTAGTAGTCGAAGAGATGGTGGGTGCGGCCGGTCAGCTTCCCGATCTCCGCCATGTAGTGCTCCACCGCCTCCGGGATGGCGGCGAACTTCTCATTGCAGGCCTCCCGGCACTGGAAGAAGATGTCCGGGTTCACCGTGGTGCCCCGGGTGGCGGGGTGCTCCGGGTTCAGGGAATGGGCCCGGAAGGCCTTCAGGGCGTCCATGTCCACCAGCGGGCGCAGGGCGTCGTAGTCCAGCACCTGGATCTTCTGGATCTCGTGGGAGGTGCGGAAGCCATCGAAAAAGTGGAGGAAGGGCATCCGGCAGTGGATGGCCGCCAGATGGGCCACCGCCCCCAGATCCATCACCTCCTGGGGTGAGGAGGACGCCAGCAGGGAGAACCCGGTCTGCCGCACCCCCATCACGTCGGAGTGGTCCCCGAAGATGGACAGGGCGTGGGCGGACAGTGTCCGGGCAGAGACGTGGAACACCCCAGGCAGCATCTCGCCCGCGATTTTGTACATGTTGGGGATCATCAGCAGCAGGCCCTGGGAGGCCGTGTAGGTGGTGGTCAGGGCGCCGGACTGGAGGGAGCCGTGGACCGTGCCGGCGGCGCCGCCCTCGGACTGCATCTCCACCACCTGCACCGGCTGGCCGAACAGGTTCTTCTTTCCGTTGGCCGCCCACTCGTCCACATGTTCCGCCATGGGCGAGGACGGTGTGATGGGGAAGATCCCCGCCACCTCCGTGAACGCGTAGGAGATGTAGGCGGCCGCCTGATTGCCGTCCATCAGTTCAACTTTGCGCTGCATACTGTTTCCTCCTTGTCTGATCCGGGCGCACCGGCCGCACTCGGAAAATATCCATTTATTGACTGTCAGTCAATCATATCCATAGTTATTCTATTGACTGTTTGCGCACTTGTCAAGCTCTCCTGCGGAATTCTGCAGGATGCCCAAACTCCTAGCTGGAAAACTGTGCAAAATCTGCAGTGGGCCCCAAGGCGGCCGCCGCGTGATCGAGAATTGACTTTTGGCCCCCGTTGAAGTATTCTAAACAGTAAGATGATTTCGTTGATCTCTCTTGAAGGGAAGTCGTTTACGTGAATAAGCCAACCGATCCCGCCTCCCGTCCTACAAAGCGGCAAAGCCAGGCCCAGAAGACAAAACGAAAGCTCTATGAGGCCGGCATTCGTGCCATCAATGAACAGGGATTTCACGCCGTGACGGTGGAGGATATCACCACGGCGGCCCATGTGGCAAAGGGCAGCTTTTACACCCATTTCAAGTCTAAAGAGGATCTGGTCTTCTCCACACTGGCCTATTCCGATGAGATCTATGCCCAGGCCTATCAGCAGGTTCAGGAACTGTCCTTTCTCCCCATGATCACCCAATTCGTCCGTCTCTCCTATCCGGAGTACGAAAAGCGGGGAAAAGGGATCATCCGGGCGATGGTGTCCAACTATTTCACGCAAAACGACCAAGAGTACTACGGAGACGACCGGGTCCTGCTGCAGTGCCTGCGAGGGATCGTGGACCGCGGAAAGCAGGACGGTCTGCTGGATGAGCGCATCTCTACCAATGAATATGCGCACATCCTTCTCTCTACCATGATCGGTGTGGAGATCCTGTGGTGCTTTGACAAACAGGGCCTCAGCCTTGCCGATATGATGGAGCAGGCGGTTCGCGTAACGGCCCGCGGCATGATCCGCTGACAGCCGCCGTGTTTTCCGAATGCCTCCCTGTTAAATCCTCTCACTGCTGAAAGAGCACAGTCCATGGATGGGGCTGTGCTCTTTGTCTGTTTCTTGTTGAAACCAAACAAAACGCTTTCAAAATAATTGTCCAGTTTGGTGTCTTTACAAAATGCCGCCTTCTGCATATACCGACTATCAGTCAATGACTAATAGTCATCAAAATTTCAGCCACAGGCTGACCAAACGGGAGGACGACTGTATGGACATGCGTTATCTGAAGGATATGCCGATTGCCATTTTGGGTGCCGGCGCCGTGGGCAAGACCATGGCGGCCGACTGTGCCATGGGCGGCAAGGAAGTCCGCCTCTGGGACCAGCCCCGCTTTGCCAAGACCAACTTCACCAATATCGAAAAAACCGGCATCACCCTCAGCGGCAACCAGTTCAGCTATTTCGGGTTCCAGCGCAAGGGCAACGTGAAGATCGCCCTGGCCACCGACGACATGGCCAAGGCCGTCAAGGGTGCCGGCATCATCATCGTGGCCACCGTGGCCATCGCCCACGAGGATGTGTTCCGGCAGCTGATCCCCCTGCTGGAGGACGGTCAGGTCATCCACATCCTGCCGGACAACTGCGGCACCTTCGTCTGCCGCAAGCTGATGCGGGAGATGGGCTGCACCAAGAAGGTCATCGTGGGCGCCTGGTACACGGCCCCTTACGGCATCCGCATCGTCCGCCGGGGCGGCGTGACCACCAACGAGTGCAAGGTCGAGGACCGCATCACCTCCATCCGGGGCTGCGCACTGCCGGACACGGACACCGATGACTTCATGGCCTCTGCCTGGTACATCCCCGCCTTTGACGCCATCATGGATGCGGAGGGTGAGGTCACCATTTCCAAGAAGGGCGAGGCCTTCCAGCACGGCTTCATCCGGGGCAACACCGTCCTGGACATCAATCTGTCCAACGTGAACCCGGTCATCCACGTGCCCGGCGCCGTTCTGGGCGCTGCCGTCATGCAGAACTTTGACAAGGTCCTGGATCAGGAGATGAAGAACTACTCTCTGTACGGCTTTGCCCTGTGCCCCGCCATCGCTGAGGTCCAGGCCCGGTTCTGGGAGGAGGAAAAAGCCCTGGCCGCCGCCATGGAGGTGGGCCTGTGCACTGTCAACTATGAGGACTTCTTCTCCCGCACCACCATATACGGCAAGGAGTATATGGGCCCCGACTTCGCCGTCCCCTTCACGGAGAAGTATGAGAACTTCTTCGGCGACGGTCCCTTCGACCTGGAGAACCGCTACATCACCGAGGACGTGCCCGTGGGCTGTTACTTCATGAGCCAGCTGGGCAGGAAGTACGGTGTGCCCACCCCCATCATCGACTCCATGATCCTGCTGGCCAGCACCATGCTGAAGCGGGACCTGGCCAAGGAAAGCAAGTACACACTGGATTATCTGGACATCGGCCACATGACCCACGAGCAGCTCCACAAATATCTGCGGGAGGGCGTCTTCACCGAGAAATGACCATGCGGAAGCGGGACTGCGGCCTTGACGCCGCAGTCCCTCCCCAGTACGGGATGCCCCGCCGGGCAGAGCATCCCCTTCAAGATCATATCGTAAGAGGAGGCGCAACATGCGTAAAGAACGAAGCGGATTGATGCAGGTCCTTGCTGTAGCCGGGGCGTACACCGCCTACCACATCGGCTCCGGCTTTGCCACCGGAAATGAGATCGCCCAGTTTTTCGTCTCCTGGGGCGGCGTCTGGCCGTTTATCGTGTTCGCGGTGGCGGCGCTCTTCGCCGCCGGTACCAACTACATCATGTACACGACCGGCTGCCTGGTCCACTTCAACAAGTCCAATGAATGCTACTACTATTACTGCGGAAAATATATCGGCAAGATCTTCGACTACTACGTCTACATCACGCTGGTGGCCTTCATCATGGTGATGATCACCGGCAGCGGCGCCACCATCCGGCAGTATTATGACCTGCCGGAGTATGTAGGTACCATCGGCATGGGCGTGGTCTGCGCGCTGGTGGCCTGTCTGGGGTTGCGGAAGCTAGTAGATGTGCTGGGCTGTATCGGGATCATCATCATGGTGTTTACTGTGAGCTGCGGCATCTACATGATCCTCACAGCTGACGTTTCTCCGCTGGAGGGGGCTAAAAACACCGCCCAGTATGTTGCGGAGGGCAAGATCCTCCAGCCCACCGTCCTGGGGATCAAAAACCCCATTCTGGCTGGTCTGTCCTACGGCGGCGTACTGATGCTGGCCCTGCCCTGGGTCACCTCCATGGGCAGTCTGCTCAAATCCAAAAAGCAGGCCGCCGCCACGTCCGTCCTCTCCGCCCTGTTCCTGTTTGCGGCGGCGTTCTCCGTGGCGCTGGCCCTGATGCTGAATCTGGACGACGTGGCGGGGTCCCAGATCCCCATGCTGGCGGCGGTCCAGGCGCACCTGCCCTTCCTGGCCGGTTTCTACTCCATCGTCATCATTCTGGGCATCTTCACAACTGCCACCGGTCAGCTCTTCATCCTGGCGGACCGTTTTTCCCAGCAAGGCACCAAGAAGTTCTACGCCATCGTCTTCGGCACCGTGGCCTTCGGCATCGCCACCGGCAGCTTCATCCCCTTCACCACCATCGTGAACATCGTCTACTCGGTTCTGGGGCTGTCCGGCGTGATCCTCTCCGTCTTCCTGCTGGTGAAGATCATCCGTGTGCGTCGGTCCGGCGCGGCAGAGGCCGGCTGAATTCTCGAAGTCCCATCAAAACACACCTGCCGCTGCTGCGATACACAGGAGCAGCTGCTGTTTGAAGCCTTCCTTCAAAAGGGCGGGCCGGAGATCTCCGGCCCGCCCTTTTGGTGCGTCTTTTCTCCCCCGGGCATCTTTTGCAGATATGCCCCCACAGGGATCCTGCCCGCTGCTCAGTTCAATACGATGGCGTTCACGGCCTCGATCAGATCCACTGCCTGGCTGCGGGGGACTGTGCCGATCTGCTCGCCGTCCACTTCGGCGACGCAGCTCTCTCCGTCCGCACGATAGAGCGTGATCCCGATCTCCGGACTGCCATCCAGATCCAGCACAGCCGTAAGGGAGATCTCTGCCTCGCCGGCAGTCCCGCTCTCGAAGCTGCTGGCGGAAAGCGCCGTGAGCGCGTCCTCCACACCGGAGAGATCCGCCTCTTCCTCACCGTAGGTCCATTGGGCATCTGTGTCCTCTCCAGCCTCCGCAGTGCGGGTAAAGGTATAGGACTGCCCGTCCAGTGTGACCGTGAGGCTCTGCACATCCTCAAACTCCGCCGGGAGGATCTCGCTGTGGCGGAGATCGTCATAGGTGCAGGCCATGATCTGCGCGAGGTCCTCATAGCTGATCTCATAGATGATGGTGCTCTCCCCCATCCGCAGGTAGGCGGCAGAGTCCTCATAGGCCGAGGCGTCCTCATCCTCCGATCCCAGGGCCGCCGCCACCTCCGACCAGGGGGTCTCCCGGTCCGCCGGGGCGCGGGAGACTGCCACCGTGATGATCTCCGTCTCCTCGGTCTCCAGATCCGGATACTCCACGGTGACCGTCAGCTCCGGATCGTCCAGGCCGTACTCCGCCAGATCTGCCTCCGCTGCCTTGTAAGTGGCATAATCATTGAGGCTCATACCGCTGAGGTGCGAGAGGTAGCTGTCCAGCTTGTCCGTGTCCAGCGGTCTGCCGTCCAGATAGTAATCGTCCTCCTTCCGGTAGGAGTCTCCGTTTTCATCCCGCCGGATGGTCTGATCCTCCGCCCCGCCGAAGGCGACGGACTCCACCTCCGCAAAAGCGGGGATGTCATCGCCCCGCAGAAAGTCGTCCAGCGTGGCCTCATAGACGTCCATCGGGTCCTCATTCACCAGATAGACGCTCCCATCCCCCAGAGAGAGGTACCGCTGGCTGTCCATCTCGCTGTAATCGCCCACCAGGATCTCATAGTCTGTCTCCCCGGCGGTGATGTCAATGGAGCAGATCGGATCCTCCAGGCCGTACTGGGCATAGTCCGTCACGTCCTCAATGACGAATGCCGCACGCAGCTGGGCGAACTGGTCCAGCAGCTCCTGCAGCTTTTCCGCGTCCACGGGGAATGCCTCGTCACCGTCGTAGAGCCAGTCCCCATCTTTGCGGAAGGACAGGGACACCGTTCCGCCGTCCTCATCCGTATAGGTCCAGGAGACGGCTGTAGCCGTATCCGCCGGCAGCTCGAACACCACCTCGCCGCTCTCCCGGATGTCCTCCCGGGCTTTTTCGGAAAGGCTGACGCCCACGGCGGCACCCACCGTGACCACCAGGATGCCGGACAGCAGGATCAGCCTCGTCTTTCTCGTCATTTCTGCAGCCTCCTTCTCCGTACCACCACAGCGATGCCCGCCCCCAGAAACGCCAGGGGGATCAGGCCGATCATCAGCACCTGGAGCAGTCCGCTGACGCTGTCGCTGATGGTGAGATAGTTGTAATTGAGGGATTTTGCCCGGATGGACAGCGTCTCGCTCTCGCCGATGAGCTGGCTGACCGCATTCATGGTGAAGTTCACATTGGCGCCGGAGCTGTAGGCGTTGTACATATCGTCCAGGTAAGCCGAGGAGCTGATCCAGATCAGCCCGCCGCCGTTTTCATAGGATGCCTCCACCGCCAGGGAGAAGGGGCCGTCGATATCCCCGTCCTCCTTTTCATAGGTGGCCATGTCATAGCCGGCCAGCTTGCTGTAGGCCGCATCAGAGGTGGACAGCAGGCTGGTCACCGTGGCGCTGGTGGTATTCTCCCCCACCGTCAGGCCCACGGCCAGCGGCAGGATGACATAGTAGCCCTCCTCCGCGAGAGGCGTTGTGATATCGCTCTCCGCCAGATCCGGCATCAGCGCCGCAGGGGAGGAAAAGGCATAGTGCTCCCGGTCCCCCTCGACGACGATCCCGTCCGCCGCCGTGACGCCATAGGGCTCCAGGAGGCCATAGAGATTGGGCAGCTCCTCATCCTCCACCGGCCCGGCCATCACCAGAAGGCGGCCGCCGTCCTCCACATAGCCTGCCAGCATCTCCCGCTCCGCTTCGGAGATGTCGCTTTGGGGCGCGTATACGATCAGGCACGCGGCGTCCTCAGGGATCTCGTCGCTGTTCAGAAGGGACAGCTCTTCTACCAGGATGTTCTCCTTTTCCAGGTCATCGGCAAAGGTGGCAGGCAGCTCTCCCTCCCCGTGGCCGGTGAGGGTGTAGACCACCGGCTGGTCGGGGTTCGTCACATAGTCGATGGCGGAGGTGATGGCCCCCTCGCCGTCGAAGCTGGTGCTGTAGCTGTAGGAGTAAAGGGACGCATCTGTCAGGTAGATATCCGTATTGCTGATATACCGGCTGCGGTCGCCGCACTCCACCACCAGGGAGTTGTTGTAGACCGTGCCGTCCGTATACTGCTCCGCGAAGGTGGGGTACACATCCGGATTGCGCTTTTCCACGGTGATGTGGTCTGAGAGGCTCTCGTACCGGTCCAGCAGCTTTTCGATCACCTCATCCTCCTCGCCGGCCTGGACGATCCAGTAGATGGTCACATCCTCCGTCAGCGCGTTCACCACGCTCTTGGTGTTGCTGGTGACGGAGTAGAGCTTGCTGGCACTGATGTCGTACTCCGTGGAGCTGGACGGCAGGGCGGAGAACAGCACGTTCACCGCCACCAGGATGGCCAGCACCACAGCGGTCATGACGGCGGAATAGGCCCCGCCCCGCATGGCGTTCTTCTTCATCAGTTATACCTCCTCTTCTCCAGGGACTGCACGGAGAGGAACAGAAAGAACCCGATGACGCTGAGATCGAACACCACGGCCTTTACATCGAACACCCCGTTGACAAACACATAGAATCGCCCAAAGAGGGACAGTGCGCTCATGATCTCCGGCAGCAGGCCCTCCAGCGCCTCCGGTGCCAGCAGGTACAGCGCCAGAGACGCCGCGCACAGCGCAAACCCGGTCCAGTAGCCCAGATTGCCGCTGCCAGTCAGCAGCTTCAGCAGAAGGCCGACGACGCAGCTCAGCACCACCAGCGCCGCCGCGCTGCCCAGGGCAGAGGCGGAGACATACTCCGACAGGCTCACGCTGTAGTAGTTGAACAGCATCACCGCGATGCCGATCCCGGCGGCCAGCCCCTGGTTGTCCGTCAGGGAGGAAATGAACATCCCCACGGCCAGCAGCGCCGCGCCCAGCAGGAAAAAGGCGAACAGGCTGCCGTAGCTGGTGGGCAGATACACCTCGCCGAACTGGGCGAAGATCAGCGGATACACGGCGATGATGGCCAGGGGCACCAGATAGAGCACCAGCAGCGCCGCGTATTTGCCCAGGATCACCTCCACAGTGCTCACCGGCAGGGCGTAGAGCAGCTGGTCCGTCTTCTGCCGCCGCTCCTCTGCCAGCACCCGCATGGCCAGAATGGGTGCGATGACCACAAACGCCAGGGAGCTCAGGGACAGCACATATTCAAAGTTGCTGACCGCCGCCTGGATGTTGTACATCATCGCGCCGATCCCCACGAAGCAGAGCAGGAACGCCGCAAAGACCCAGGCCGTGAGCGAGTGGAAATAGCTTTTGAGTTCATGGATAAAGATCGCCTTCAAGGTGTCTCGCCTCCTTCTGTCAGCTCCAGGAAGATGTCCTCCAGGATGGGTTTTTTGACGCCCAGCTCACAGAGGGCACAGCCGCTGTCGGCAAAGGTCTGGAAAATGGACCGGGAGAGCGCGTAGATGTCCTCTGTCCCGGAAGCCACCGCCAGCTGCGAGCGGTCCGGGCCGTCCGCCTTGACCGTGATGCCCGCCACGCCGGGAAGCGCCTCCACCAGAGTCCGGGCCCGCTGGGCATCCGTCTCCGCCGTGATGGTGATCTCCCCGGGCGCGGCCAGCCGCTCCTCCAGCTTTTCCGGCGCATCGAAGGCCACCAGCTTTCCGTGGGCGATGATGAGGATCTTGCTGCACATGGTCTGCACCTCAGAGAGGATGTGGGAACTGATCAGCACGGTCCGGCTCCTGCCAAGAGAGGCGATCAGCGACCGGATCTCCAGGATCTGCAGGGGGTCCAGTCCCACTGTGGGCTCGTCCAGGATCACGATCTCCGGTGTGCCCAGCAGGGCCTGGGCAATGCCCACCCGCTGCCGGTAGCCCTTGCTGAGGGCATCGATGCGCCGGCTGCGCATCTCGCCGATGCCGGTCTCCTCGATGGCATCCTCGATCTCTCTCCGCAGGGCATCTCCCCGCAGGCCCTTTGCCTCGCCCACGAATCGCAGATACTCTGCCGGCGTCTCCCCCAGATAGAGAGGCGGCTGTTCCGGCAGATAGCCGATCCGCCGCTTGGCCTCCTTCGGCTGCTCGTAGATGTCATAGCCGGAGATCCTGACTGTGCCGCTGGTGGCGGACAGGCAGCCGGTCATGATGTTCATTGTCGTGGACTTGCCGGCGCCGTTGGGGCCCAGAAAGCCGTAGACACCGTCATCCGAGATCTCAAAACTCAGGTCGTCCACGGCGGTGACCTTCCCATACCGCCGGGTCAAATGTTCAACTTGAAGCATGATGCGCCTCCTTTTGCGGTTAATGTGAATATTTTAGGGACCGGACCTTAAATGGAAGTTAAAAGCGGCAAAAATCTGGTCTGCAGGTCTGCTCCGGCTTTCAGCCGTCTGTCCGCTGCGCGGTCCCTTCCCCTTTCCGAAAATTTTTTGAATTTTTACCGTATGGGTAAAACCCGGCCCATCGCAGCGGTGTCTCATTCACAGAAAGGCTCCGATGGGCCAGCGGAGGGAAGCCGTTCCGAACGGCTTTGTCCCTGATCAGAGTTCCCGCCGGCTGTCCCCGGACGCCCTGCAGCTCACCGGATCTGAAGTGATCGATAAAAGGAGGATCTTTCCATGAGACAACACGTATTTTTCAAGACGATCAGCCTGCTGCTGGCGCTGGCCCTGTCCGCCGGACTGCTGGCGGTCCCCGCTGCGGCCAGCGGCTGTGAGCACCTCGTCACCGGCACCCGCTCGGAACAGCTCTCCTGCACGGAGATGGGCGCCACCGTCACCACCTGCCTGGACTGCGGCGAGGAGCTCCGCCGGGTCTACGACCAGCCCCCGCTGGGCCACCTCTACACTTCCTCCGTCACCCGGGAGGCCACGGTGGACCAGACGGGCGTGCGGACCTACACCTGCACCCGGTGCGGCGACTCCTACACGGAGCCCATCCCCAAGCTGGATGCCCCTACGGGCGGGACTGGCGGTGAGTCCTCTTCCCTGCCGGACGCGGACCTTCCCGACGGGCAGCAGCCGGAGGACGATCCTCCGGCCGGCCAGGGCGGCGATGCTCCCGGCAGCAGCCAAGGTCAGGACCCCAGCGGCGGCCCGGATGCGCCGTCCGGCTCTGAGGGCGGCAGGCAGGACACCTGCCGCCATGTCTGGGAGCCCGTCAGCCGGGCCACGCCCGCCACCTGCACGGAACCCGCCCGGTACTACCACACCTGCAGGCTCTGCGGACTGGAGGAGGTGGACTTCACCTCCCCCGCGCTGGGGCACACGTACACCTCCGAGATCACCCGCTATGCCACGGCGGACCGGGAGGGCGTGCGGACCTACACCTGCATCCGCTGCGGCGACTCCTACACGGAGCCCATCCCCAAGCTGGACCCGTCGGACGCGGCCGGGAAGACCGGGAACCGGAACAGCGGGAGCCTGGACATGGAGAAGCTCTCCCAGCAGGAGATCGAGTCCCTCCTGGCGGAGAGTCCCCTGACCCTTCCGGAAGAGGTCTTTGACGCGGCCCCCTCCACCGCCGCTCCCTACACCACCGGTAAGGTGAAGACCAGCGCTCTCCAGGCGGCCGCGGACCGGCTCAACGCCCTGCGCCGCATTGCGGGCCTTCCCGCCGTGACACTGGACCTGTCCCTGTGCGAGAATGCCCAGTACGGCGCGGTGATCCAGGCGGCCAACGGCAGTCTGGACCACTACCCCGATCAGCCCGCCGGCATGGGGGACAGCTTCTACCAGCAGGCCAAGAGCGCCTCTGCCAGCAGCAACCTCGCCGCCGGCCATACCCTCACAGGCGCCGTGGACGCCTTCATGGACGACAGTGACGCCAGCAACATCGCCACGCTGGGCCACCGCCGCTGGCAGCTGAATCCCACACTGGGAAAGGTGGGCTTCGGCTACGCCGTGAGCGGCCGGGGCTACAGCCGCTATGTGGCGGAGAAGGTCTTTGACCGCAGCGGTGCCGGCTGTGACTACGACTTCATCGGCTGGCCCGCCTCCGGCAGCTTCCCCGCCCAGCTCTTCGACGGCGACACCGCCTGGAGCGTCACCCTGAACCCCACAGCGTACCAGACTGCCGTCAAGTCCGCTCTGACGGTGACCCTGACCCGGGAGTCGGACGGCAGGACCTGGACCTTCTCCAGCCGCGGCAGCGACGGCTTCTTCAATGTGACCTCCTCCGGCTACGGCGAGGGCTACTGCGTCATCTTCCGGCCGGAGGGCGTGGACGACTATATGGGCACCTACACTGTCCGCATCGAGGGCCTGAAGGCATTGAACGGCCAGGACGTGGAGGACTTCACCTACCAGGTGGACTTCTTCGGCAGCGAGACCACCAATCAGGACAGCACCGCGGCGGAGCAGCCGGAGCAGGCCGGGACCCAGGGCGGCAGCAGCCAGACCGCCGGCGCCGCCTTCCGGGATGTCCCTGCCGCCCACTGGGCCAGCGCCGCCATCAAAGCCGCTGTGGAGCAGGGCTTCGTCAACGGCTACGCCGACGGAACCTTCCGCCCGGCCGATCCGGTGACCAACGCCCACTTCAACGCCATGCTCTCCCGGGCCTTCTACCCGGCGGACCTGAAGGCGGCCAAGTCCGGCGCCAGCTGGTGGACGCCGAACGTGACCGTCAATGACGCCCACGGGATCCTCGACGGTACGGACCTGAAGCAAGCGGAGCTGGCGGAGGGCGTCTGGAGCGCAGAGATCAACGCCCCCATCAGCCGCTGCGACATGGCCCAGATGATGTACAACATCCTGCTGGACAAAGGCGCTCCCCTTCCCTCCGCGGCGGAGTGCCAGGCCGCCCAGAGCCGCATGGGAGACTGGAGCCGTATCCCGGCCCGGTATCAGGAAGCAGTGCGCACCTGCTACGCGCTGGGCCTGCTGAACGGCCAGAAGGACGGCACGTTCGGCGGGAGCAGCAGCATGAACCGCGCCCAGGGCTGCACCGTCATCTCCCGGCTGCTGGACTACATCGCCTGAGCGCGCTTCACCGCCGGTCCGGCGCATCCTGCCCGGATCCCCCCGCCCCCCAAGGGCTCAGCGGACAGCCGCCTCCACGGTGCCGGCCACGCAGGGGTCTGCGTGTTTTCGGGCCTCCGGCTGCCTCGTCCATTGACAGGTCCGCTCCGCCGGCATAGAATAAGGACGAAAACATTTGAAAACCGGGTATCCGGAGCGTTTTTGAGGGAGAAAGGAGCAGGCGCATGGCGATGCCGAGCATGTCGCCGGTGATCCGGCGGTGTCTGTCCGGGGACCAACAGGCCCAGGAGGAACTGGTCCTGGCGGCCCAGAACCGGGTGTACTACCACTGCAGGAAGATGCTGAAACACGAGGAGGACGCCCTGGACGCCACCCAGGAGATTCTGATCTCCATGCTGACCAGGCTGGACAGGCTCCAGGACCCGGAGGCCTTCTGGGGCTGGCTCTCCGCCATGACCGCCAACCACTGCCGCAATGTCCTCACCCGGGGCCGACGGGAGGCCCAGATCCCGGAGGACGACGAGGGCAACAGCCTGCTGGATGCCTTCGAAAGCCTGGACGAGCAGACCGTGCCGGACAAAGCGCTGGACAATGATGAGACCCGGCGGATGATCGTGGAGCTGGTGGATCAGCTGCCGCCGCCCCAGCGCCAGTGCGTGCTGATGTTCTACTACGAGGAGATGAGCGTAAAGGACATTGCCGCCGCCCTGGAGACCTCGGAGGGCACCGTCAAAAGCCGCCTGAACTACGCCCGGAAGGCCATCAAGTCCGGCGTGGACGCATACGCGGCCCAGGGCGTCAAGCTCTACAGTGCGCTGCCGTTCCTGGTGTACTTCCTGCAGAGGGACGCGGGCATCGGCGGTCTGAGCGCCTCTGCGGCAGAGGCGCTGGCCCGCTCCGTGCTGGCCGGAGCAGCGGGCACTGCCGCAGCCG